>ENA-OQLI01000039-OQLI01000039.1-human-gut-metagenome-genome-assembly--contig:-NODE-39-length-194253-cov-8.197851_pt1 | contig 194253 bp, 152 predicted proteins | sample MGYA00242805_ERZ504812 | MGnify/ENA primary metagenome ERZ504812 (study PRJEB26092, sample SAMD00036430) | human gut metagenome | host: Homo sapiens | study: EMG produced TPA metagenomics assembly of...
GGAGGGGGTATGAAATATAACGGTGCGGTGTGGGTCTTGGAATGCAACCGGCGGCCGGCGGGGTGGCGCGGGGGGAGTGGGCCTGGGAACCATCTTTGTGACGTTCTGGAAGGCAAAATACCCCGACGAGGACCTGGACGCGGGCTGCGACCTGCCCGCCGCCGTGCCGGTGGAAACGGACTGTCTGGTGCAGCCCTTTGCCGACAGCCCGGTGGACCGCGAGGCCGTGGCGAAGAATGTGTATCTGGAGCTTATCAACCAGGCGCAGAAGCGGCTGTACATCTGCACGCCGTACCTGATTCTGGACAACGACCTGCTGTCCTGCCTGCGGCTGGCGGCCAAGCGCGGCGTCGATGTGCGCATCTACACGCCCGGCGTGCCGGACAAGCCGACGATCTACCAGCTGACGCGGAGCTATTTCCCGCATTTGCTGCGGGCAGGCGTTAAAATTTACAGCTACACGCCGGGCTTTCTGCACGCCAAGACCTGGCTGGTGGATGACCGCATTGCCGCGGTGGGCACGGTGAATCTGGATTACCGCAGCCTGTACCTGCATTTTGAGAACAGCGTGCTGCTCTACGGCGGCGCAGTGCTGGACGATGTGCGGCGCGATCTGGCGGAGATCGAAAAGGAAAGTGCCGCGGTGACGCTGGCGGACTGCCGGACCGGATTTTTTGGCACGCTGTACAGCGCGGTGCTGCGGCTGGTGGCACCGTTGTGCTGAAGGCGGGAGGCTTGCGGAGGATACCCGCTTAGGGGAGCCTGCCGTGAACCCGCCCCTCATCCGGCCCTGCGGGGCCACCTGCTCCCCTTCTGGCGCTACGCGCCACCTCCCCCGTACCGGGGGAGTCTGTCCCCAAGGGGGAAGGCAGGGGGGAGTCCCCCGACGACACGGGGGCATCCGCTGACGCAAACGGGCACGGAGCGGTCAAGACCGCTCCCTACAAGGCACCCGTGTATGGCAGATCGTAGGGAGGGGTCTTGACCCCTCCGGGAAAGTGGACCGCTGACGCAAACGCCCCGGAAACAGGCGGCGGTGTAAGCTGGCGGGCGAGCAATGCTCGCCCCTACAAGAGTTTTTCGACAGTTTGAGCAATACGCAAAGCCCGTCCCGGGTCAGACCGGGGCGGGCTTTGTGGTTTCAGGAGGCGTATTCGCGCTCCAGCGTTTCTATAAAATGAACCGGGTCGATGATGTGGAGGCCGTCGGCGTTGGGGGCGGCGGGTGTCAAGCGGGAAAGCGGAAAAAGAAGCGGAAGTCCGGTTTTTGGGATTACCAGGCGGGAATTTGCAAAAATATATTGACAACTATATGTTGTTGCATTAAGATGAGAGTAACCAACAATACCTGACAGGAGCGGCAACATATAAGGAGGACAGCGATGGACTATAAGGAAAAAGTGGAGTGGCTGGGTCGCTATCAGGCGTCTGTCAGCTGCCAGCACATGCTGGAAGAAGAAATCGAGGTGCTGCGCAGCGACGCCGAGCGGGTGACGGCCTGCATGAGCGGAATGCCCGGGCGCAGCGGCCCTAACGCGGACAGGCTGCCGCGGGCCGTAGAACGTATCGAAGAAGCGCAGAAAAGGCTGGAGCAGCAGCTGGAAAGCTGCATGGAAACGCGCGCGGAAATTATGTGCGGCATCATGACGGTGCGGGATAGGCCGGGGCAGGAGGTGCTGCGCCGCCGCTATGTGATGGGGCAGAATTTTTCGGAAATCGCGGAGGCGATGGGGGTAGTTCAGCGCCGGGCGTACCAGCTGCACCGGACGGCTGTGGAGGGGATGGCCGTGCCGAAGCGGGCGTGAAAAAGATTTCAGTAAATTTCCCGAAGATTTCGCAAAATTTCATTGTATTTCACAACCAACAGTGGTAATATGATACCATCGAAACTCGTGAGAGGAAGTGATTCCTCCCGCGGGTTTTTTTATACCCATTCGGGAAAAGGAGGGATGCCGTTGTGTGAGATCGACGCGGACCATGTGCTGGACGAGCTGGCCGAGATCGCCTTTGCCGTCCCCGGCGAGGAGGGCGGTCTGCCGGTCAAGGTGGCCGACAAGCTGCGCGCACTGGAAATGCTGTACAAGCATCTGGGCCTGGGCGACGGGGCGAAAACAGAGGGGGTGGTCATTGTGGACAGTGAAAGTTAGGAGAGAGGAGATAGGAGAGAGGAGAGAGGAGAGAGGCGCCAAGGTGGAAGTGCGGCTGAAGGAGAAGATACCCGGCGTGTTCTGGCCCGTGCATCAGGCGATACGGCGCGGCGAGGTGACAGAGGTCGTGGCCAAGGGCGGGCGCGGGTCCGGTAAGTCGAGCTATCTTTCGATGGAGCTGGTCTGGCAGCTGCTGCGCCACCCGGACTGCCACGCCGTGGTGCTGCGCAAGGTCGGCGGCACGCTGCGCAACAGCGTGTACAACCAGATCGTATGGGGCATCGGGGAGCTGGGGTGCGCGGGGTATTTCCGCTGCACGGTCAGCCCGATGGAGTGTACCTATCTGCCCACCGGGCAGAAGATCTTATTCTTCGGGACGGACGACCCGGGCAAGCTCAAGAGCTTAAAGCTGCCGTTCGGCGCTGTGGGTATTTGTTGGTTTGAGGAGCTTGACCAGTTCGACGGCCCCGAGGAGGTGCGCAACGTCGAGCAGACCGTGCTGCGCGGCGGCAGCTGGATGCTGACGTTAAAGAGCTTCAACCCGCCGGCCATGGCCCGCAGCTGGGCCAACCGCTACGCGCTGGAGACCCGCCCCGGCAAGCTGGTGCACCATTCGACCTACCGCGACCTGCCGCGGGCCATGCTGGGCGAGCGGTTCTGGGCCGACGCCGAGCACCTGCAGCGGACGAACCCGGCGGCGTTCCGCCATGAGTACGGCGGCGAGGTCGTGGGCAGCGGCGCGGCGGTGTTTGCCAATTTGCAGCTGCGGGCTGTGCCGGACGACGAGCTGGAACGGTATGACCGCGTCTACTACGGCGTGGACTGGGGCTGGTACCCCGACCCCTGGGCCTACAACGCCGCGGCCTACGATGCGGCGCGGCGGGTGCTGGTGATTTTTGACGAGCTGACGCGCAGCCGCACGCCGAACCGCGAGACGGCAGAGCTTTTGCTGGCGCGCGGCGCAGGCACGGACGGCCCGCTGACGGCGGATGCCGCCGAGCCGAAATCCTGCGCCGACTACCGCGCCGCCGGGCTGCCCTGCCGCGCAGCCCAGAAGGGCCCCGGCAGCGTGCGCGAGAGCATGAAGTGGCTGCAGGGGCTAGCGGCGATCATCATTGACCCGGTGCGCTGCCCGGCCACGGCGGCGGAGTTCAGTGAGTACGAGTACGAGCGCGACCCGCGGACGGGCGAGGTGCTGCCGGGCTACCCCGACGTGAACAACCACCACATTGACGCGGTGCGGTACGCGGTGGAGGGGGTGTGGAGAAGGAGAGGGGCGTGAATCAGTGAGGAGTTAGAAGTGAGGAGTGCGTGTAGGGGCGACCATTGGTCGCCCGTCAACTTACCGCAGCAACGCATTTCCCGGGACGGTTTGCTTACAAGGCAAACGGGCACGGGCGAGCAATGCTCGCCCCTACAAGAGTTTTTCGACAGTTTGCGCCTTCCCCCAAGGGGGAAGGCTTAGAGAAAGGAGGAAACGACCATACAATCCTATTTGGAACAGGCATTTGGAAAAAGTGACGTTACATCTGTCAAAATGCGGGCGGCGGTGCGGGAATGGTTTGATCTGTACTACGGCGTGCCGCGCGCGGGCGAGGATACCGCGCCCCGTGTGGCGGCGCTGATCGTCGGCAAGCTCTGCCGCACGGTCTTTGCCGAGTACGAGACCCGCCTGCCGCCCGAGGCACCGGACCCGCTGCGCCGCAGCCTGTCGGCGCTGAACGCGGCGGCCAAGACCGCGATGCAGTACGCGCTGGTGGGCGGAGAGTGTCTGCTGAAACCGGTGCCGCGGGACGGGGCGTTCGACTTTGCGGCCATCCGGCGCGACTGCTATGTGCCGCTGGCCCGCGACGCCCACGGCAGCCTTCTGGCCGTCGGTACGATGGAGCGGCACAGCGTCGATGGGCGGCAGTACGCCCTTTTGGAGCGCCGCACCGCGGGCGCGGACGGCCTGACCATCGAAACGCGGCTGTTTGAGCTGAACGGCCAGACATTGGGCCGCTGTGTGCCGCTGGCCACGCTGCCTGCCTGTGCGGAGCTGGTCCCGCAGCTTGTGCTGCCGGGGGTGCAGGGCGTCGGGCTGGCCGTGCTGAAAACGCCGCTGATGAACTGTGTGGACGGCAGCACCGACGCGGTCAGCATCTACGCCCCGGCGGCGGGGCTGCTGCACGCACTGGCCCGCTGCGAGGAGCAGCTGAACGCCGAATTTGCGAACGGTGCGTCCCGCGTTTTTGCGTCGGAGGATCTGCTGCGCCCCGATGCCCAGGGCCGCCGTGCGCTGCAGGACGATCTGTTTGTCGGCCTGCCGGACGACCCGGCCAATGTCGGCGTGACGGTCTACAGCCCGGCATTGCGGGAGGGCAGCTATCTGGCCCGCAAGCAGGATCTTCTGCGCGGGTGTGAGAGCCTGCTGGGCCTGCGCCGCGGCATTCTGAGCGAGGTCGAGACCCCCGCCGAGCCGCGCACGGCGACGGAGATCGCCGCAACGTCGGTGGACTACGACCTGACGATCCGCGACCTGCAGAGCGCGTGGACGGATGCGGTGCAGCAGGCCATGGCGCTGTGCAGTGCGCTGGGCGCGGTGTACGGGCTGGACGGTCTGCCGCAGACCGCGGCCCCGGCTATCGACTGGGACGACGGTGTTTTGTATGACCGTGCGCGTATCTGGGCCGAGCAGCGTGAGCTGGTGGACGCGGGGCTTCTGCGCCCCGAGCTGGCACTGGCGTGGTATTTTGATCTGCCGCATGAGACCGAGGCGGAGCTGGCAGAGATTCGCCGCCGGTTTATGGGCGATGCAGGGCGGGCGCAATGAGCCTGCCGTGCAGTGCGGCGGGGTGAGGTCACCCCGCCCTACGATGCTGCAGAAAGTGAGGTGAAATACAATGGAGAACGACCAGAACAAGCCGATGCAGACCCCCGCGCCCTATGCCGCGGGGACCGGCAGTGTGTCGGTAGCGCTGGACCGCGACGCCTTTGCGCGGATGGGATACCGGGAGAGACTGGCGCTGAAGAAGGAGAACCCGGAGGTTTATAAAGAGTTGAGGAAGTGAGGGGCGGCATCTTGGCCCCCCTCCCTCGCAGAGGGAGGCAAGAAAGCAGCCCAACCCTGCAAAGCAAACCGTGAAAGGGGCAACCAACGGAAACCGGCGGGCCAGGCATGCGGCCCCTACCGTACAAAAGTAAAAACACAAAAAAGGAGAAACTATATGTCTGATTTCATCACGAAGCTGTCCGAACTGATCGACCCTGAGGTTATGGGGGATATGGTGTCCGCGCGCATCCCGAAGAAGCTGCGCGTGGCACCGTTTGCCAAAATTGACGATACGCTGCAGGGCGTGCCCGGCGATACCATCACCGTGCCCGCCTACACCTACATCGGCGACGCCTCCGACGTGGCCGAGGGCGGCGAGGTCGCCATTGAGAAGATGACGACCTCCACCCGCAAGGCCACCATCAAAAAGGCCATGAAGGGCATCGGCCTGACCGACGAGGCCGTGCTGTCCGGCTACGGCAACCCGGTGGGCGAGGCCAATACCCAGCTGGCGCAGGCCATTGCCGCCAAGGTCGACAATGACTGCATGGACGCTTTGCAGACCGCAAGCCTGATCTACGACGGCAGCCAGGCCCAGATCAGCTACAACGCCATCGTCGATGCGGTTGACCTGTTTGAGGAGGAGATGGGCTGCTCCGACAAGGTGCTGTTCATCCACCCGAAGCAGGTCACCCAGCTGCGCAAGAACCCCGACTTCCTGAGCGCCGACAAGTACACGCCCGGCGTCAGCCTGACCGGCGAGATCGGCATGATCGCGGGCTGCCGCCTTGTGCCCAGCAAGAAGGTCCCGCTGACCGGCGGCGTCTACGCCTGCCCCATCGTCAAGCTGGAGGCCGACCCCGAGGTCGATGACGAGATCCCGGCGCTGACCATCTACCGCAAGCGCGAGGTCAACATTGAGACCGAGCGCAAGCCCAAGACCCGCACCACCGAAATCACGGCGGACGAATTTTACGTCGCTGTGCTGTCCAATGAGGCTAAGGTCGTGCTGGCAAAGTTCAAGGCGTAAGGGGGCGTGCGCGTGCCGGATTATACCTTTTACGTAGAGGATTACCTGGGCGAGGACATCCCGGAGAAGGAGTTCCCCCGCTTCATCAGACGCGCCGGGGACGAGCTGCGCCGTATGCGGGAGATGTACGCCGTGGCACCGCGCCAGGGGCTGGACCCGGAGCTGGCCGAGAGCATGGCGCTCTGCGCTGTGGCCGACGCAATGTACGAGTTCGCGCAGGAGGACGAAGCCCGGGGCATTGCGAAGGTGAGCGTCGGCAGCGTGAGCGAGACCTACACCGCGCCGCCCGAGCTGTGCTCCCGCACGCTGGCAGACCGGGCGGCGCATTTCCGCCACGAGGCGGGCTACTATCTGCGGATCGGGCGGTGGCTGCCCCATGAATAAGCTGTACCGCGATACCGTGACGCTCTACCACGCCGACGCGGCGGCGCAGACCGTGGTGCGCACCGTACTGCGGGGCGTCTGCTGGCAGCAGGGCCGCCGGGAGCTGCCCGACGCAGACGGCACACGCCGGGGCACGGCGCTGCTGGTGGTCATCCCGGAGACGACGGCCCGGTACGGCGCGGACTATACGCTGGCACCGGGGGACAGGCTGTTCCCCGGTGAGGGCCCGGCGCTGACCTGGGCCGACTGGCCGGGCTTTGTGCCCGCGGCGGTGGAGGGTGCGGCGCTGGTGCAGTACGTGCTGCCGATGCGGCTGCGCGGTAAACCGCACCATGTCGAGGCCGGTGCCTGGTGGAACGGAAGCGGAACAGGCGTGAGGAGCCTGACGAGGTGAGAATTTTTTTGGCTTCTCCCCCGGGGGAGAAGCTGCCGCCCGCAGGCGGCTGATGAGGGGCGAGCTTGCGAGCGCAGCCCCTCGGGGAAGGCTTTAGAGAAGGAGGCAAACCATGCTTACAAAAATGACGGCCTTTCTGGCCCGGGCCCCTGCCCTGCAGGGGCTTTCTTTGACGGTGGGGGACGTTGGCCCCGCGCCGTACACGGCGGGGCTGTGGTGCCGGGGCATCACGGTGCTGGACCGGCGGGAAAACCTGCTGGGCCGCGTGACACCGCGCTGCCGGGCGGAGTTCACGCTGCGGCTCTGCCTGCCGCGCACCGATGCCGACAACGCCGCGCGGCTGCTGGATCTGCAGACCTGGGCGGCAGCGGAGAGCGCCGCAGGCCACGGGCCGGTGCTGGGCAACGCGGGGCGCGAGGTCCTGCGCGCCGAGCAGGGACGCATGGAGCGCGCTGACGCGGGCGGCACGGCGGTCTACACCGTGCGTTTACAAGCGGAATACACACAAGTTTATACGGAGGAAACTACATGAAAATTGAACGCAAGTACATGGCCCACTACCTAAACGCCGCCTTTGGCAGCGGAGATGCCAGCTACACCCGCCTGGGCAGCGATCTGGAGGAATACTCCCCCGAGCTGACCGCGAACGTGGAGAAAAAGTCAAATATCGTCGGTGAGACGACGGTTACGATCAACGGCTACCAGAAGCAGGGCGAGGTCAGCCCCTACTACGCCGAGCCGGGCGACCCGCTGTTTGAGCGTCTGCAGGCCATTATCGACGGCGATCTGGTGCTGGATGACCTGAAAACCGACATCGTCGAGGTCAAGCTCTGGGACAAGGATACGGCGGGGGCGTACCCCGCAGTGCGCGAGGAATGCTACATCGAGGTCGTCAGCTACGGCGGCGACACCACCGGCTACCAGATCCCGTTCAACGTGCATTACACCGGCGTCAAGACGAAGGGCACGTTTGACCCGGCAGCCAAGAAGTTTACGCAGGCGTGACAGGAAAAAGAGCGGCTGCCGGAAGGCTGCCCCTCATCCGGCGCTGCGGCGCCACCTTCCGTCTACGCGCTAAAAGCCGCCTTCGGCGGTTGCGCTCCGACACGCGCTTGCGAGCGCAGCCCCTCGGGGAAGGCTTTGAAGAAAGGAGAGTACGATGGAGCTGAACATTGACACCGGCGTGGAGGAATTCCGCGTCAACGGGCGCGGGGTGCTGCGCTTTAACCCGGCAGACCCGAACCTCTACCACCGCTTTTTTGCGGCGGGGGCAGAGCTTGACGGCTACGACGCCGCGCTGACAAAGGCGCTGGCGGCGCTGGACGGCGACGAGCAGCAGCGCGCCGCGGCGGGGCTGGCCCTGCTGAACGAGTACGACGGCAAGATCAAGAAGCTGCTGACCGGCATCTTTGGCGCGGAGAACGACTTTGACGCGATCCTGGGCGGGGTGAACCTGGCGGGCGTCGGGGCCAACGGCAAGCGTGTGGTGCAGAACCTTTTGGAGGCGCTGACGCCGATCCTGCGCGAGGGCGCCGAGCGCCGCCTGACCGCTGCCGCCGATGCCGCCGCAGCCCGGGCCGATGCCGCCCGCGCCGAGCGGGGCGCGGTATGACCGGGGCGTGGGGACTGCCGATGCAGGCAGAGCTGGGCGGCGTGCGGTATGCCATCCGCAGCGATTACCGCGACGTGCTGGAGCTGCTGCGCTGGCTGAACGGCCAGGCAGACCCGGCGCTGGACCAGAGCGAGCGCTGGTACGTGGCCATGCGGCTGTTCTACCCGGAGTTTGCCGCGCTGCCGCAGCCGCTTTGGCCCGATGCCACGCAGTTTTTGACGGAGTTTTTGGCGGCGGGCCGCCGCGAGCAGCCCCGCCCCGGCCCCGCGCTGATGGACTGGCAGCAGGACGCACCGCTGATCGCCGCGGGCATCAGCAAGGCCGCGGGGCAGGATGTGCGCACGCTGCCCTACCTGCACTGGTGGAGCTTTCTGGCGTGGTTCGATGCCATCGGCGAGGGGAGCTTTGCGACGGTGGTGGCCATCCGTGATAAGCTGCGCCGCGGCAAGCGGCTGGAAAACTGGGAGCTGGACTATTACCGCACCCACCGCGCCGTGGTGGAGCTGCGGGGCGTGGAGAGCGCCGAGGAACAGGCGGAGAAAAGGCGGCTGCTGGCGCTGCTGGGAGGATAAGGCTGACGTGCAGGGAATGTGCGCTGTACGGTAAGCAGCCGCTTGTGGGAAGCATGCGGGCCGGGCGTGCCCGGCCCCTACAGGGCAATGGGTATTCAGGAGAGGAAGTGAGGATACACGACGGAATTGACTTTTGACGAGCTGTCAACGCTGAAGCAGCCCTCGGCGTCCCTGCGCACGGCGCTGGATAAAATTTCTGCGGCGCTGGGGAGCGTGGGCGACGCCGGGCAGCAGGCGCGCAGCGTTGTGGACGAGCTGCGCGTGTCGCTGCGGGCTGCGGCGGCACAGAGCGTGAAATCGGCCCGCAGTCTGGCAAAATTTGACGAGATCAACCGCCTGTCCGCCCCGGCGGAGGACAAAACGGCGGCGCTGGAAAAGCAGCAAAAGGCCGCCGAGGCCGCGGCGAAGGCCGAGAAGGCCGCAAGATCCACCACCGGCACCGCGGCACGCCGCAGCGGTACAGCGGGCAGCGACCTGAGCGGCCTGACGGCAGTCTGGCAGAGCGTGCTGGAGAGCCTGCGCGGTGCGTGGGCGGATTTCTGGGCGTACCTGCAGGAATTTTTTGCGCCGTTCGCCGCGGCGTGGCAGACGGTTTGGCAGGGGCTTTCCGCGGCGGCAGCCGGCGTATGGGAGCAGCTCTGCGCGGCGCTCTCTACGGTGGTCCAGCCCGCGCTGGCGCTGCTGGACACGGTCTGGCAGGGGCTTTGGGCGGGCATGGAGCAGGCGTGGGCCGCCTACGGCCAGCCGATTCTGGACGGCCTTGCGCAGGGGTGGCAGAACGTCGTCGGCATCGTTTCGGCGCTGTGGAGCGAGGTGCTGCAGCCTGTGCTGGTGCAGCTGTTTGACCTGCTGGGTGCGCTCTGGACCGCGCACCTGCAGCCGCTCTGGAACGAGCTGACGGCGTGCCTCGGCGCGGTGACAACGCTGCTGCTGACGCTGTGGAACACTGTGCTGGCCCCGTTTGTGCAGTGGCTCATCACGGCGCTGGCCCCCGTGGCCGTGCAGGTGTTTGCGGCGCTGGGCACGGCGGTGACCGGTGCGGCGGGCATCATTGCGGACGGCATCACGATTGCGCTGGCGGTGCTGCGCGGTATGGCCGACTTTTTGACCGCCGTGCTGCGGGGCGAGTGGGACGCTGCCTGGGCTGCGATGGCCGCGACGGTCTCTACCGTGTGGGGACGCATCGTCTCCATTGTGCAGACGGCGGTCTCCACGGTGCTGGGCGTTGTGCGCAGCATGGTCGCGGCCATTGCGGCGGCCATCAACGGGCTGCTGTCGGCCATCGGACGTGCCAAAAGCATGGCGGGCAGTGTGCTGGGCGGCGCGGGCAAGCTGGTCAGCAGCCAAAGTGCGCTGCCCGGGCTGGGCTACGCGGCGTCGGTGCCGGTCCCGGCGCTGGCGCAGGGGGCGGTCATCCCGCCGAACCGCCAGTTTTTGGCGATGCTCGGTGACCAGACAACCGGCACGAACGTGGAAGCGCCGCTGGCGACCATCAAGCAGGCCATGGCGGAGACGCTGGCCGGCTGGCAGGGCAGCGCGGACGGCCAGCCCATCAACATTTACATCGGCGAGGAGCTGCTGGACAGCGTCATCGCCAACAGCCAGAATCGCCGCGCCCTGCGCAGCGGCGGGAGGTGAAGCGTGGAAATTCTGAACATTGACGGCACGGCGCTGCCCGCGCCGAGTGCGTACAAGGTGCAGCTCTCCGATCTGGACAGCAGCGGCACGGGCCGCACCGAGGACGGCGTTCTTGTGCGGGAGCGGGTGCGCGGCGGCGTGGCAAAGATCAGCGCCGGCTGGGCGGCGCTCTCGACGGCGGACTGCGCCAAGGTGCTGAACGCCACAGCCCCGGACAGCATGACCGTGCAGTATTTTTTTGGCGGCGTGCGCACGGCGAAGATGTACGCCGGGGACCGCACCGCTGACCTGAAGGCCGCCCGCGACGGGCAGGCCGTGTGGGAGGTGGCGGTGAATCTGATCGAGTTTTAATGCAGAATTTTGCAGGTGGTAGGGGCCGGACATGTCCGGCCCGCGGCCTTACCGCAACAGGCCGTCTATGGGATGGCTGCGGGCGGGGCATGCCCCGCCCCTACTTGGATGTGGAAACGAGGTGAGTGACAATTTATTCCGTATCGGATGCCTACAAAACCGCGATCCGCGCACGGACGCGGACCGACCGGGTGACGGGCACGCTGACGCTGACAAACGGCACGGTGCTGAATCTGGACGCGGCAGACCTCATGAGCGGGTCGCTGACGCTGGACAACCAGTGCGTCACGGGGGAGGAGCTGGCCTTTGGCTGCGCCTACCTCGGCCAGGCGGCGCTCAACCTGCGCACCGACCTGAGCCGCTATGCATTTTACGGCGCAAAGCTCGTGCTGCACTACGGCCTGCAGCTGCCCGGCGGGCGGTGGGAGACCGTGCCGCTTGGCGTTTACACGGTGGCCGAGGCCGAGCGGCGCGCGCTGTATGTGAGCATCAAGGCCTATGACAACATTCTGGCCTTGCAGCAAAAATACGATGGTACGACGATGCAGGGCACGGCCTATGCGCTGCTGGGGCAGATCGCGGCGGCCTGCGGGCTGACGCTGGGTCAGACCGAGGCCGAGATCGGCGCGCTGAACCCGAACGCTGCCCTCGTCTGCCAGCTGAGCGGCACGGACGGCCTGTCTACCTGGCGGGAGTGCGCCGCCGCCGTGGCACAGCTGGTGGGCGGCTTTGCGGCGGCGGACCGCGCGGGGCGGCTGGTGTTGCGCACCTTTGCCGAAAGGCCCTGTGCCGCGCTGACCGCGGCGGCGCGCAGCGAGGCGGCGGTCTCGGATTTTGCCTGCCACTACGCGGCGCTGAGCATCGAGACCGACAACGGCAGCTTTGCCGCGGGCCGCAGCCAGGATACCGGTCTGACGATGCGCATTTCCAACATGACGCTGGCCGAAAAGGGTCTGCCCGCCACACGGCAGCAGATCACCGACAACCTGTTTGCGGCGCTGCAAAGGCTGGACTACGTCCCGGCCACCGTGACGATGCCCGGCGACCCGGCGTTTGAGCCGGGGGACCGCGTGGCGCTGCCGATGGAGGACGGCACTGCGCCCGAGATGCTTGTGACGCATTTCGTCTGGCGCTACCGCGGGCGGCAGACCTTAAAGGGCGTGGGCCGCAACCCTTACTTAGGCGGCACAACGGACGGCGCGACGGAAAAAGCGCTGCGCCGCTTACAGAACAGCGCCGAGAGCAAGCGGATCGTGTATTACAGCTTCACGAACCCGGCGGAGCTGGCGGTGCAGACCGTGGAGACGCCCGCCGTGGCAATTGCCTTCACGGCGGTGGAGGAGACGAGCGCTATGTTCCTGGCGCAGCTGCTGCTGGACGCAGCGCCCGACACCGGCAAGGTACTGACGCTGACCGTGCGGTACTATATAAACGACGTGCCGGTGGAAAATTTTGCGCCGCAGCAGCGGCTGGAGACGGGCGCACACACGCTGGCGCTGTTCTACCCGTTTGCGTCGGTGGAGGCCGGGACGGTCACGCGGCTGTCGGTGCGGCTGACCTGCGCGGGCGGCACGGTGAAGATCGCGCCCTACGGCATCAAGGCCACCGTGACCGGGCAGGGCATGGCAAGCGAGACGCCGTGGGACGGCACGCTGGAATGTGAGGAGACACTGCTGCCGATTGCAATAAAAGCACGCAGCATCAATGTATAAAACGAAGGGAGCGGATGCAATGACCCTGCACGGTCATACGCGCATTGAACTGACCGATGTGCACACCGGCGCGGTGGAGGTGGTGGAGAGCGATAATCTTATCACCAACGCAGTGTCGGACATTTTTAACGGCTACGGCGGCAGCCTGAACAAGGCCATGCTGCTGTGGCGCGGCGACCAGGGGTACACGAATGCCCCGAAGGATCTGGTGACGATGTTTTACGGCGGCCTGCTGCTGTACGACACGCCGCTGGGCAGCGATCCGGCCACAGTGTTTGCCCCGGCGGGCGCGGGCGTTGTGGGCACGGCGATGGTCGGGCAGGTCAACGCGACCAAAAACACGGTGCGCGGCAGCGCCAACCTGACCGAGACGAAAATCGACCCGTGGAGCGGCGTCGTGACCTACGTCTATGAGTTCGCGACGAGCCAGGCCAACGGCGTCATCGGCTCGGTCTGCCTGACCCACCCGATGGGTGCGTACTACTCCGAGATGATCGACGCGCCGGACGCGGCTGCCTGCAACGCGGACCGGCTCGGCTTTGGCGGGGCGCTGGGCGGTGACCAGCTGCTGACGGGCCTTTTGGCCAAAACGACCTACCCCACCGACGAGAAGGGCGTGCTGCTCTACGCCGACCCCGAGGCGGACGAGGCCGTGGCCGGGTATCTGAACGCCGACGAGGGCGTGCTGGAGCTGCGGCATCATGCGCTGGGGCTGAAAATGCTGGACCTGTTCCGCCGTGACCCCACCGGCCTGTGGGACAGCCTGCGGAGCACCGACACGCTGAATGTAGGGGACTTTTTGCAGGTGGATTCCTCCGCCGGGGAGGACTACTGCCGCATCTGCTTTGACGCGGAGGCGGATAAAATCTATCTGGTGTCTGCGCCGGAGGTTGACTACATTGACGCAACGGGCGTTGTAAAAATACGTGAGTACGACAGAAAAACGCTGGCGGCAAAGGACTACACCGTGCCGAACAACACCGGCGTTGATCTGCAGTCCTTCATCAGCGAGAACCGCGGCACGCCGCTGAACGGCACGGTCTACGGCGGCAGCCTTTACATGGTCCAGGACCAGGCTGAGCAGATCTATCGCTTTCCGCTGGCTGACCCCACCGATGTGCAGGCCGTGACGATGCACGGCGACGACATGGCCTACCTGTCCGACGCCCACGACGGGCGGCTGTACTGCTACTACCGCACCCGCGCCGTGGTGCTGAACACCGGGAAGAACGAGCTGTTCTCCTGCGAAGCGGCGGGCTACGACAACACGACGTCGGGCTTTTCCACAACAGCGCCGGTGCTGGGCGAGCCGCTGACGCCGCTGCGCCGCTACTACGGCGACAGCCGCATCCGTACCGAGCGTGTGCTGCGGGCAAACTATCTGGCGACGATCAACGACCTGCCGAAGTCGGTGGAAAAGACCGCCGACAAGACGATGAAGGTCATCTACACCCTGCGCAGAGGAGGCTGAGGATGCAGCAGACAGGAATTTTTGCGGGCCGCACCGAGGTGCGCTGCCCCTACGCCCGCTGGGGCTGGACCCGCGGCGGGGGCAAGGTCTGGCACGGCGGGCTTGACCTGGCCGGGCTGGACGACGCGACGATCCGAATGCCCTACTATAAAGGCAAGCGCATCACGGGCCGCGTGACCCGGGCGCGTATCGTCACGGACAGGCGCGACAAGACCTGGGAGTGGGGCTATTATGTCTGTGTTCAGCTGGACCGCGGGCAGACGCCCGACGCCGTGAACTTTTTGTATTTTGCCCACTGTGCGTCGCTTCTGGTCAAGGCCGGGCAGCGCGTGGCAAGCGGGGACGCGCTGGCTGTCATGGGCAATACCGGCAATGCGGCGCTGGCCGACCCGCCGTACAGGCACTGCCACCTGGAGGTGCGCGCCGCAGCGGGCGGCATCGGGCTGGACCCGACGGTGTATGCGGGGTGCGAGAACGCTGTCGGCGTGTACGGCGCGGCGGGACGGATGCAGGTCATCACGGTGGGGCCGGTCACCCAGGGCGATGCGGACGCGGTTTTGGAAGTCTGCCGGGCCCGCGGGCTGGTGGATGCCGGACTGTACAGAAGCGAATGGAGGGATGCTTAATGGAAAAACGAAATCTGTTTGTCAGCGGCAAGGCCGTTGTGGCGGCGGTGTGCGGGGCGTTCACGGCAGCGTTCGGCTGGCTGGGCTGGCTTGTTGTGGCGTGGGCCGCCTGCATGGCGCTGGACTGGGTCAGCGGCAGCGCCGCCGCGGCCAGCAGGGGCGCGTGGTCGAGCGCCGCCGCCCGGGCCGGCATCTGGCACAAGGCCGGGATGGTGGTCGTTGTGCTGGTGTGCGCCCTGACCGACGCCGTGCTGGCGGTGGCCGTTGCCAACCTGCCCGGGCTGGGCCTTGAGGTGAACGGCGTGGTGCTGCCGGTGGTGCTGGTGTGGTACATTTTTACCGAGCTCGGTTCCATTGCCGAGAACGCCGCCGCCATGGGCGCACCCGTGCCCGGGTGGCTGGTAAGAATCTTGGCGCAGGGGAAGGAAGGGGCAGAAAAGTGAGGTGCGCGGCAGCGATGGCCGGAGGGGCTTTGCCCGTGAATGGGCGGCAGCTTTGCCTTCCCCCAAGTGGGGGAAGGTGGCCCCGCAGGGCCGGATGAGGGATGAGCTTGCGAAAAGCAGAGCGCGAACGGGAAATCACCGCAGGGCTGCCCCTCATCCGCCCTCGGGCGGGGCCTCGGGCACCTTCCCCCAAGTGGGGAAGGCTGACAACGTGAACCTGCGAGTCAGTAAAAAAGAAGGGGTATCTGTCGCATGAACGGCAGATACCCCTTTTTTATTTTGCTTACAGGTAATTTTTCAGGTCGCTCTTGTTCGTGGCGCAGCGCTCGGCGGCCTCGCGGGTGATGCGGCCTGTGCTGACAAGGCGGGCCAGGTCGGCGTTCAGGCTGTGCATACCAAGGGCCGCGCCGGATTGCAGGATGCTCGGGATCTGGTAGCACTTGCCCTCGCGGATCAGGTTTGCGACGGCGTCGGTGCCCACCAGAATCTCCGTGGCGGCGCAGCGGCCCTTGCCGACGGCCAGCGGCAGCAGCTGCTGGGTGATGACGCCGCGCAGCACGGCGGCCAGCTGGCCGCGGATCTGGTTCTGCGCACCGGCAGGGCAGACGTCGATGATGCGGTCAATCGTCTGCGCCGCGCCGATGGTGTGCAGCGTGCTCATGACAAGGTGTCCGGTCTCGGCAGCCGTGACGGCAGCGGAAATCGTCTCATAGTCGCGCATCTCGCCGACGAGGATGACGTCGGGGTCCTCACGCAGGGCGCTGCGCAGCGCCGAAGCAAAGCTGCGCACATCGGCACCGACCTCGCGCTGATGGATCAGCGAGCGGCGGCCCTGATAGACGTACTCGATGGGGTCCTCAATCGTGATGATGTGGTCGCTGCGCGTCTTATTGATGTGGTCGATCATGGCGGCCAGCGTGGTGGATTTGCCGCTGCCCGTGGGGCCGGTGACCAGGATCAGGCCGCGCGGCTCGTCGGCCAGCTTTGTCAGAACGGGTGGCATGGCCAGCTCCTCCAAGGTCGGGATAGAGTCGTTCAGCAGGCGCAGTGTGGCCGCGGCCCTGCCCTGCTGGTAAAAGACGTTCACACGGCTGCGGGTACCGTCGGGCGCGACAAGCGCAAAGTCTGCGTCGATGCGCTCCGATGTGATGGCCTCGCGGTGGGCCTCGTCCATTAGGCTCAAAATCAGTGAGCGCGTCTCTGTTGCCGAAAGCTGGACCGGTGCCTCCGCCAGATGCCCGTCGATGCGGAACATCAGCGGCAGCCCCTCGGAGATATGAATATCGCTGGCCTTGCTGTTCCGCGCCAGCGCGGTGAGCTCATGGATCTGCATGGCAGTTACTCCTCCCGTCACTCCTCATAGAACGTGATCTTCAGCAGCTCCTCGGGGGTGGTTTCGCCCTCGCGGACGAGCTGCAGGGCGGCCTCGCGCAGGCTCGTCATGCCCTGGCTGCGGCGGGCGGCCTCGGTCAGCTGCGCCTGCGTTGCCCCGGCAGAAATCAGTTCGCGCAGCTCACGGTTGATGATGACCAGCTCGTGGATGGCGATACGCCCGCGGTAGCCCGTGCCGTTGCACTGGGTACAGCCCGTGCCGCGGCGCACAAACGGGATGTCAGGCCCTAAATAGGTGCGCTCCTCCGCCGTGACCGGCATCTGCTTGGCGCAGTGCGGGCAGACGCGGCGCATCAGACGCTGAGCCACGAGGCCCGCGACGGAGTTTGCGACCATGTACCGCTCGACACCCATATCCTCCAAACGGACAATGGACGACAGTGCGTCGTTTGTGTGCAGCGTTGAGAAAACCATGTGGCCCGTGATGGCCGCACGCACCGAGATGGACGCTGTCTCGGCGTCGCGCGTCTCGCCGACCATGATGACGTCGGGGTCCTGGCGCAGCAGGGCGCGCAGACCGCTCTCAAACGTCAGGCCGGCAATGTTGTTGACCTGCGTCTGGTTGATGCGGGCCAGGTTGCGCTCCACGGGGTCCTCGATCGTCGAGACGTTGACCTGCCGCTCGGCAATCGTCTGCAGGACCATGTACAGCGTCGTCGTTTTGCCGGAGCCTGTCGGTCCGGTCAGGTAGACGATGCCGTTCGGGCGGTTCAGCAGCGGCAGAAAGCGCTTGTAGGTCTCGTCGTTCATGCCGAAATGGCTGGCATTTTTGATGTAGGTGTTGCTGGACAGAATACGCAGAACGGCCTTCTCGCCAAAGACCGTCGGCAGGATCGAAACACGGACGTTGACGTCGGGGCCGGTCTCGAGACGTGCGCGGAAGTGGCCGTCCTGCGGGATGCGGTGCTCGGCAATGTCAAGGTTCGACATGATTTTGATACGCGCGATCAGCGGCTGGTGCAAAGCACGCTGCAGCGTCACATAGTCGATAATGACGCCGTCGATGCGCATACGGACCTTCGTCTCGCCCTCGAACGGCTCGATGTGAATATCCGACGCCGTCGTCGTGACGGCACGCTGCACGAGGCTGTTCAGCAGACGGATGATGGGCGCGTCGAGGTCGCCGCCTTCGGCAGTCATGTCGATGGCCAGATCCTCGGTCTGGGCGGCGGCCATGTCGCTGTCGTTGGCGGTGCGGGCCGCCTTGCGGGCGCTGACCTCGGCGTAATAGTAGCGGATGGCGCGGCGCAGCGGCTCCAGCTCGGCCAGCACGATCTCCGGTTCGAGGCCGGTCAGCTGGCGGATGTCCTCAAGGGCGTAGTAGTTCAGCGGGTCGTTGGCGGCAATCGTCAGCGCGCGCGGACTCTGCGCAATCGGCAGCATATCGTACTTCTGCGCAAGCTCCTGCGGGACCTTCTCAACGGCGGTCACATCGACGTTGGTGTGCTCGATGTCGATCATTTTAAGCTGGAGGCGCTGGGCTAGTGCCTCCAGGACCTGGCGCTCATTGACGTAGCCAAGCTCCTGCAAAGCCTGGCCGACGCGCAGGTCGCGGTGCTCTTTCTGGTAGGCAAGGGCGGTGTTCAGCTGGTCGGGCGTGATATAGCCGAACTCGATCAGAACGTCGCCGAGGCGGATGTTTTTCACGGCTGTACGCCTCCTTTGTCACAGAGGATCACGTTCAGGGATACATTGAACGCCGTGGCCGTCACGGCGCTGCCGTCGGTGTCGGCGAAGCTGCGGGTATCGATGGAGAAGGATACAAGCTGTACGGACGGGTAGTTTGCGGCCATGTCGTCCAGCATCGAAAGAAAATCACTGTCCTCGCCCGTGCAGCAGAAGCTGATCGCCACGCTGCGGTAATAGCCCGGCTGGTCATAGTCCGGGATGAGGTCGGAGGCTAAGATCTGCTGCAAAATGGCGTTGCCCTGGGCCGTCGTGCCGGCGGTGTCGGCGGTGATGCTGTCGTCGTCACCGGCAAAGGCGGACGCGGCTGCGCTGGGGGCAGCGCTCTGTCCGGCGTTCTCACTGGCGGTATAATAGGTAAGGCTCTGGGTCACGGGCTCGCCGATGGTCAGCGAGTCGGGCTGTAAATTGTGGTTCAGCTCCAGGCTTGTCACCAGCGTGTCCAGCTCGTCACTGCTCAGCAGGCTGTAGTAGCTGGCGTTGGCGGTCTGCAGTTCGCCCCAGTTGTTGTTTTTCTCGGCGGCGTAGGTGCCGGCCAGCATGATCGCATCCTGCATGGAGGTCTGGGCGTCCTGCGCCTCGCGCAGATCGGCGTCGGCCTGCTGGTGATTCTCAATGCCCGGAATCAGCAGGAACCGGACAAAAAGCACAACGAACGCCAGCATCAGAACGACGTACAGCAGAATTTTATCGCGCCTTGTCATTGGTGCAATTTCCATAGCGCCCTCCTTTACTGCTGCGGCGCTGCCAGCACACAGCGCAGATCGATGGAATAGCCGTCGTCATCGGCCTTGTAGCCGGTGTAGCTGACGGTGGAAAACACCCCGCAGTTCTGCAGGGAACGGATGTAGGCCGGAATGTCGATGACCTGGGAGGAGTTCGCGTTAAAGAGCAGCTCGCCCGTCGATGCGTTGTAGTCGGTGAACTGGATCGTGATGCCGGACCCGCCGGCAGCCTCGACCCGGTGCAGCAGACTGCTGGTCACGTCGGGGTAGCTGTTCAGCAGCTCGGTCATCCCGTCGGAATAGTCGGTCAGCGAGCGGAACTGCGCCGCAGACTCGGAATCCTGCGTTGCGGCGCGGTATGGCTCGGTATTGTCGCTGCACCAGTTCAGGATGTCCTCCCGCTGGCTTTTCAGCATTGAGGTGTGCAGCGTCAGCACACCCCAGCCCAGCATGGAGACAGCCACGACAGCAAGGCCGGGCACCAGCGTCCGCAGGCCCTGGCTGCGGGACTCCGACTTGGCCGCACCGGCGGCCTTCTGCCAGCGCAGATAAAAGTTGTTCTGTTTCATAGCCATAATGATAAGCCCCCGGGGCAAGTATTTGCAGGTAAAAATCAGCGTGCGATCAGGTTGCCCGCCGCGTAAAGCACATCGGCCAGCGCGGTGCCGGACGGCAGCCTGACGGTGGGGGAATCCGGGAAGCGGGCCACCTGCAGGCCCAGCGCCTCACAGCCCGGGCGGCAGACCGCAAGGTCGTCCGCCGTGGAGCCGGCAAAGCAGACCGTCTCAATGCGGTGCTCGCTCTTGCTGGTCGTGTGGAACTGGATCAGGCCCGAGAGCTTCTGCGCGATCTCGGTGCCGGACTCCGCCGAGCCGCGCGGGTTGAACAGGCGGCTGCGGGTCGAGTAGGTGTACTGCCCCTGCACAAACAGGCAGGCAGAGATCGTGTCATCGTCAAATTGCAGCAGCACGAAGGTTTTCTGCTGCAAATCGGGGATCGTGCGCACGGCCTTGATCGGCGCGGCCAGCCCTAAGTCGATGCTGTACAGCTTGAAGCCGACGGCCTTGGCCAGCGCGTCGTACCCGGCAATGACGCTCTGCTCCACGCGGGTGGCCAGCACGGTATCCACGCGGGTCCTGGCATCGCGGGAGAGCAGCATGTAGTCGTCCAGCGGAGCCCTGACCTCGGCGCCGCCGCTGGCAAGCTCATGGGAGAGCACGGCCATCCGCTTTTTCTCGCTCATGGCGGGCAGCGTCAGGATGCGGTGCATGAACTGGCTGCCGCCTGCAATCAGCGCCACGCGGTTCATCGGCAGCTTATTGGCGGTGAAAAACTCTTTGAGCGCGGCGGTCAGGTCCGCCTCGTTTGTGATGACGCCGTTGATCAGGCAGCCCTCGGGCAGCTCGGTCTGGGCGGCGGCGAGAACGCGCGCCCCGCTGCCCGTGGGCGTGCCGACGGCGGCATACACCGTGCGGCTGCACAGATATAAAGAGGTAAGAAGTGCCATGGTGGGCCTCCCGGAATAGAATTTAAATCGCGCCGCTCGACGCGCCGATGGTGCCGTAGGACTGGTAGATGGGCACGATGACCGCGGCCACGACGCCGCCGACCACGAGACCCATAACAACGATCATAACGGGCTCCAGCAGCGTGACAAGGCGCTTGGTCGCCATCTCGGCCTCATAGTCGAGTGTCTCGCTGATGGTCGCCAGCAGGCTGTCCAGCTTGCCGGTCTCCTCGCCGACAGCGACGGAGGAGGAGAGCTTCACTTCAAAACCGTCGATGCCCGCAATCGCCTCCGACAGGCTGTGGCCTGCGCGGATGCTGTCCAGCGCGTCACCGAACTGGCTCTCGATCCAGCGGTTGCCGATGGCGTCGCGTGCCGCGGCCAGTGTCGTGATGATGGGCACGCCGCTGCCGTACAGGTTGGACAGCGTGCTGGCAAAGCGCGCCGTGCAGATCTTGCGGTTCAGCACGCCGACCACCGGCGCGTGCAGGATGAAGCGGTCCCACTGGCGGCGGACCTTCGGCTGTGCCAGCAGGAGCTTGCCGCCAAAGACGATGAGCGCCGCCGCGACGAGCAGCACCGGCCAGTTGGCACCGACAAAGTCGCTGACGTCAAACAGCAGCTGGGTCAGGAACGGCAGGGTCTCCATCTGGTCAAACATCGGTTTGAACTGCGGCAGAACAAAGGTCATCAAAATCGCAATAACGCCGACGATCAGCACGGACAGGATAATGGGGTACATCATGCTGTTGCCGACCTGCTGGTTCATCTTGTGCTCGCGCTCATAGTAGGTCGCCATGCGGGCGCAGGCGTGGTCGATGCTGCCGGTGCCCTCGGCGCTGCGGATCATGGCCAGCAGCAGGGTGGGGAACGCGGGTGCGCAGGATTCCATCGCATCGGATAGCGGCACGCCCTTGCGCAGCTCGCTCAGGATGGCCTCGTACAGGGCCTTCTGGCGGACGTCGATGGTGCGCTCGTCCGCCATGATGCGGAACGCACGCACCAGCGGCACACCGGCGGTCAGCAGGGTGCCCAGGTTGCGGCAGAAATCCGCCAGCACGGCGGTTTTCAGCGGGCGGAACGTCGCGTGGGCCTTCTGGGCCTCCTGCGCGTCGGTCATGTACAGGCCGTCATTGCGCAGCTTGGCGTAGAGCGCCTCCTCGCTGGGGGCCTCAAGCAGTCCGCGGACGGTCTTGCCCTTCTCATTGGTGGCAGTATAACGAAAACGTGGCATGAGGGAGATTCCTCCGAAAGAAATAGATGAAAGGCTGATTCCCTTGGCCCCCTCTGCGAGGGGGCTCCGCCCGCAGGCGGTGGGGGAGAGAACCTTGCGGCAAACCGAAATATTTCGGTTTGTGGCAAGGTTCTCTCCCTCCGGCCCTGCGGGGCCACCTCCCTCGCAGAGGGAGGCAAGGAACATCACAAAAACGCGCAGTACCATTCCAAAACAGGCCCGCCAAACAGCATTGCGATCACGATGCCCGCACACAGAAACGGGCCGAAGGCGAAGTGGTCCTTCTTCCCTGCCTTTTTAGCGGCCAGCAGGTATATGCCGTATATACCGCCAAAAACAATGCCGAAAAACATCGCCAGCAGCGTATTCTGCCAGCCCAGGAACAGCCCGGCGGCTGCCATCAGCTTGATGTCGCCGCCGCCGAACGCGCCGTCGATGACAAGGCAGAGCAGAAACATCGGCACACTGACGCAGAGCGCACCGATGACGTGCGGCAGCCAGTTGGCAGGGGAGAGCAGCACGCTCACCGCGCCGCAGACCGCCAGCACCAGATTCAGCCGGTCCGGGATGGTCTGCGTCTCGGCATCAATGAGCGAAACGCTCAGCAAGATCCCGCAGACTGCCAGCGCCAGCAGCGCGGCCCAGCTCATGCCGAACAGCCCGCCCGGCAGGGCGTAGGCAGCGCCGTACCGCCAAGTGCAGCCCAGCGCCAGCACGCCGCCCAGAAGCTCTACCAGCAGGTACCGCGCCGGAATGTGCGCACCGCAGTGGCGGCACCGCCCGCGCAAGAATAACCAGCTGAACACAGGCACTAAGTCCGGCGCACCCAGCGTGTGGCCGCACTGCGGGCATACGCTGCGGCCCTTCAGCGGGTCCATGCCCCGCGGCAGCCGCCACGCGACGACGTTCATAAAGCTGAACAGCGCCGCGCCCAGCAGAAAACGAATGAGTCCCAGCAGAAGCTCAAGCAGCATGGCCCACCCCCGCGCCGTATTGCAGCCGGTCCTCCGCGCGGAAAACGCGGTAACCGCCGTCGGCATCATAGATGGCGTACATGCCGTTCTCCTGATACAGGAGCCGCTGCACGGTGTAGCCGTTCGGGTCGATCTGCAAAAGCGTCACCGTGCCGGGCAGTGAGCCCAGCGTGCGGATTTCCTCGGCGATGCCGTCCGCAAAGCCGTCCGCGCTTGTCTGGTCGGCGAAGGTCTGCCCGGCGGAGTAACACTGGGCAGACACGGCACTGGTCGCCAGCCGCGCAGCCTTGACCTGAGCCAGGGTCTGCCGCGCACGGGCCTGATAGCGCAGCTCCGCCGCGCCGGTCACAATAGTATACAGGACAGCGCCCAACGCCAGCAGTACGGCGAGCTTTTCCGCAAACGCAGCTTTGGCCCAGCGTTCCCCGGTATGGCGCAGCCATGCGCCCAGTCGTGCTGCCAGCATTGTTACACATCCTCTACCATATAATAACACGCTATTTAGTATAGCGTGCCGGGCCTGTATTTGCAAGAAATTTCACGAAAAAAACTCTGTTTTTTGTTCAAAGCTAACGGAAATTATGGCGAAATCGTGCACAGCTTGCCGCTGACCCACTATATTTGGTGTAAATTTGCTGAAATCTCGCGGAGTTTCTTGCGAAAACGTCACATTCCGAGTATAATGGCAATATATATAATCTGATATTGTGTCTAATTGTAACCTTTCACCGGAGAAACGACGGGAGCATCTATGGTGCAGTACAATAAAAATATAAAAAACAAAAAGAAAGGCTTTACGCTGGTGGAGCTGATGGTCGTTCTGGCTATCACGGCCATTCTGGCGGCGCTGGTCGGCGGCGGGCTGATCGCCTACACGCGGCTGGCCCGGTTTGAAAAGAACGAGGCCAACGCCCGCACGCTGTTCCAGACGGCGCAGATCTCCCTGACCCGGATGGAGACGGCGGGGGAGCTGGATGCGTTCCGCCGGCAGGTCATGGAGGAGGGCGATACGGGCGACCACTTCCAGAACGACGTCACCGTGACCGACGCGGACGGCAAAACCCTTGTGAGCCGCACCAAGACCGAACTGGACCAGAACGTGGCCGCGCTCTACTATGACCGCACGGGCGCTGCCGCGGGCAACCATAACGCGCTGGTGGAGCGCCTGCTGGGCGATTACATCTACGACGCCTCGCTGCTGAATGCCTCGATCTGTGTCGAGATCGACGTGCAGAGCGGGCAGGTCTACTCGGTCTTTTACGATACCAAATCCGATAAGCTCCGCTTCAATCAGGACGGTGCTACGAATATTTATGACCGCAGCTATGACCACCGCCGCAATGACAGCCTTGTCGGCTACTACTCTGCCGAGGACCGCGTCAACGTTGTGCAGCTGGTGCAGACGAAGCTGAAGGTCAAGAATCCCCGCCTGACGAACGGCGAGACGCTGACCCTGAGCTGGAGCGGCAACTCCAGCCTCGGTGATCTGGACACCTCCTACACGGCAACGGCCTACGATGCCAAGGATACCGGTAAGACGAAACCGCTGTTTACCATCACGATCAAGCGCGACACCGCGGGTGCGGCGGATGATAACAAGCAGGTCATCACCAAGATGCCTGTCACGATTTATACGTATAATGATGCAGGCCAACAGACGGAAACCGAGAAAGAACTCTACTTCCCGTTAAGCTACAACAAGGGCAGCTTTGTGCTGACGCTGGACGCCATGGCGGACGCGGCGCTGCTGCGCGCGTGTGAGAACAGCGCTGACGTTGCCGCTACGAGCCTGTACAGCATCACCCGCCTGCTGAACGACCCGAAGGACATCTACATTGCCATGCGCGCCGAGCCGCGGGAGAACTACAGCGACACCTACACAGCCAGCAGCGAGGTGTGGACTCCTACCGATGAAAACACCCTGCTGGCCAAGGGCGGCACGGCGGTCACGGCTGACCTGAAATATTTCCGCCATCTGTACAACCTGCGCTGGTCTGCCGACTGGGACATCACCAACAAGGGCACCTACACGCTGACCCCCCAGGCCAGCAACAGCACCGGCCTGAACTGGACGGGCGGCGGCGTCACGGTCTACTGCGCCGCGGGCGCATGGCCTGCGGCCAAGGTGCCGTCCCTCAATGACCCTGTCGCCTGGCCGACGATCCCGGAGCTGGGCGAAAAAATCGAACTTACGAGCAAAACAACGGTCCTTGCAACCAAGACGACCCGTGTGCCCATCCTCAATCTACAATTGAGCAGCAAGTCCGTTGCAAAAACCGGCAGGGAAGGGCAGAAAGAGCTGGCCGACCACTATGTCGGCCTTATCGGCGAGAATAAGGGCAAAATTTCTTACATTACACTGCGCGACCCGGACATTCAGGTCAACGTCAAGACCGAGACCGTCGCCGCCGAAAACCAGCTCAAGCTGACCGCAACCAAATTCGTCACGGCGCTGGCGAAGGACGACGAGAACTGGCGCGATGTGCGTGCTGTCGGCGCACTCTGCGGCGTCAATACCGGCACGCTGGAAAACTGCGCCCTGACCCGCGGCACGAACTCCTCGACCAGTGCGCTGGTGGCCGCGGCGCTGGCGTTTGACAACAAAACCACCGCAACAGAGCGAACAGCAGAAAACAAGACCGTAGATAACAAAAAATATACCTATTATACAGACGAGCCGCGCGGCATTGGCGGTCTCGTCGGCGTTGCCATACCCGAAACGGATTCCGTCATGCAGGACCTGACCGTTGCGTCGGACGTGACGGTGGCGGGTCTGCTTGTGGACAAGGACACGCAATCCGTTACAAACACAGCGCCAGACCAGCAGGCCGAGAAGGCCCGCTACGCTGCCGCGGCAGCTGAGCCCGGCACGGACGGCTCCCTCTGGCGCAGCGTCGGCGTGGGCGGCGTGTTCGGCACGGTGGACGCCGCCCAGATGCAAACAAACGTCGATACGAACATCGTCAACAACGGCTTTGTGACCGGCAACGGCTTTACAGGCGGCATCGTCGGCAACCTGTTTACGTCAGGCGCAAATACCAGCACGCCGAGCCTGACGGGCCTGAGGAACAACGGCACGGTCAGCGCGGGCGCCAACTATAAGGGCGATACCGCGGGCGATGCGCGCAGCCTGGTGCTGGGGCAGTTCTTCGGCGGCATTGCGGGCTACGGCAGGGGCGTGACCCTGCAAGGCTGCGAAAGCGTGACCCGCAGCGACCTGACCGAGACCCAGCTCAAGGAGCAGGTCATGGCGGGCTTCGACGAAACCGGCACATTGACCGACGCCAGCCCCCTCAAGGGTGATTTCGTCGGCGGCCTTGTCGGCTACGGCAAGGATATTGTGCTGGAGGACTGCAAGACCGGCAAGGGCTACGTGCTCGGCAGCCGGTTTGTGGGCGGTCTGGCCGGTGGCTTTACCGGCAGCGGCGTAAAACAGAACGATACGAACAGCAGTGACGTCTTTGGCAGCCGCTACGTCGGCGGCATCGTGTCGGTCAACGGCAGCAACAGCATAATCAACGGCATGACCAATACGGGTCTGGTCGCGGCCTTTGGAAAGAACGCGGCCTACGTCGGCGGCATCGTCGGCGTCAATGATGCCGACTGGGGCGGCAGTCAAGACCCGAAAGCCACAGCCACCGTGCAGAACTGCGTCAACCGTATGTCCGGCGACAACGCCACCGACACCCGCCGCATCAAGCTGCTAAAGGATCTGAGCGGCTGCGCCGACTACGTCGGCGGCATCGCGGGCTGCAACGGCAAAAACGGCGTTGTGACGTGGGATGGGAACGGCACCCCGACGCTGGGTGCCATCCTGTACGGCAACAACTACGTGGGCGGCGTGGCCGGTTATAACGATGAAAAGGCGACGATCTCCAACACCTCCACCAAGAACCTGACCATCAGCGGCCAGATCGTGGCGGCGGGCAAGGCTGTCGGCGGCATGATCGGCCTGAACTGCGCCTCCACGCTGCCCTCCGCCACTGTGGCGGTCAGCCGCGTGGCGGGTCAGCAGCTTGTCGGCGGCGTCATCGGCGCCAACCTGCCGGTGGGCAACTTCACCGTGGCGGACGGCGGCGCGTTTAACACATATGTGGCCTCGGGCCGCGTCGAGGCCGACGCCGTCGCGGGCGGCATCATCGGCTACAACCGTCTGCTGGCGGACAAGCCCGCGGGCGTCACGCTGGCGGCGCTGCTGCCGACGATTGACAAGAGAACCGGCGTGCTGACCGACAGCACCGACGCGCAAACGGCGGACGGCGAGGTCACCCTTGCCAACTTCCAGAACATGCTCAACCTGCAGGCCGACATCTACGTCGGCGGCATCGTCGGCGCAAACGACGCTAAAACGAAGCTGACGATTCAAAAGGCAACCAACGGCGCAACGCAGAACGCCCTGTCCGTCGGCGGCCTGAACCCGTCCAACAACGGCGCGTTTAAAGGCGGCGTTTTGCTGAACGAACTGGCCGGTGACCGCTATGACTTTGGCACCGCGCACGGCGCACTGGCGGGCGGTATCATCGGCTATGCCACACCCAACACGAAGCTGGAAAGCTGCACAAACTACGGCACAGTGGCTCACAAGTGCGCCGCGGGCGGCTTTGCGGGCTGGAACGAGGGCACGATCACCGACGGCAGCATGGCGGCGTCCCTCGGCAACCGTGAAACCGGGTATACCTATCTGGGCGGCGTTGCGGGCGTCAACGGCGGTCTTATTCAGTCTGCCTACCCGGCTAAAGACTGCGCTGTGCGCGGTGACAGCTATGTCGGCGGCATTGCGGGCGTCAACCTGGGCGGTGACGCTGCGGCAAGCAAGGGCCTCATCATCTGCACGGGGGACAACAGCAGCACTGGCACGGTGGAGGCCAACCAGTACGCGGGCGGCGTGGCCGGTGCCAACGTCGGCAGCATTTCGCTGTCCGGCCAGCTGCAAAGCAGTGTCACCGCCACCGGCTATGCGGGCGGCGTGGCCGGTATCAATACGGATAAGGGCAGCATTTACGGCGCTGAAAACGCCAACGGCGCGGTCAGTGGCAGCGTCACTGCCGCCAACTACGCGGGCGGCGTGGCCGGTACGAACAGCGCCGAAATCACCCGTGTGGAGAACCGTGCCTCGGTGCGCGCCAGCACACAATATGCGGGCGGTATTGCGGGCGTGAACGACGAGGGCGGCAAAATCAGCGCCTGCGTCCATGCCCAGAATCCGATCTACGCCACCAACGGCGAGGCGGGCGGCATCGCGGGCAATAATAATAAAGACGCGCTGATTGAGAATGTGCAGGTCAAGGCCAACGTCACCGCGGCCAACGGCACGGCGGGCGGCGTCACGGCCACGAACTTCGGCACCATCGGCCAAGACAGCAGGCCGGAAAACAACAGCAGCGTAAGCAACTGCACGATCACCGGCACGTCGGAGAGCATCGGCGCTGTTGCGGCGTACAACGGCAAGGACGCGACCATCCGCAATGTGCAGCTGGCGGCAAACGCCAACGTGCGGTTCAGCACCCCGGCGGTCACCATCGGCGGCCTTGCGGGCATGAACGAGGGCACCGTCACCGGCTGCCGCGTTGAGAACGGCGCGCTGGCGCTGAACGACGGCCTGCGCGCGGGCACCAACACCGTCACGCTGGGCGGCGCGGTGGGCCGCACCACGAAGGACGGCACCACGAAGGACGGCACCACGAAGGACGGCACCACGAAGGACGGCACGGTCAGCAGCACCGACGTTCTGCTGGACCTTACACAAAATCTTGATAAATATAGAAATCTGGGCGGCGTCGCAGGCCAGAACGACGGTACCCTGGAGCAGTGTACCTATTCCGGCACGATGGGCGGCAACGCGGACACGGACGGCCTTGTCTCCGTCGGTGCACGCAGCACCGGCAGCACGGTGGGCGGCATTGCCGGTCTGAACAACAACACAATCACCGGCTGTGAGGTCAAATACATCAAACTGCAGGTCAGCGGTATCAGCAACATCACCACGACCCAGACCGCAGACGAAAAGCTCGCCAGTGCCAGCCATGTGGGCGGCATTGCGGGCCGCAACAATGTCGAAATCGCCAACAGCTATGTCGCCACCGAGCGCAGCAACGGCGACGCGGGCAGCATCATCACGGCGCGTTACGGCTTTGTGGGCGGCGTTGCGGGCTCCAACAACGGCACTATCAAGGGCAGCGGCAGCAAAAAAGCGCTGGTCAGCGACGAAGAAGCAACACCCGCCCTTGTTGCACAGGTTGAAAATTGGCTGGGTGCGGCAGATGCCAATACCGGCATCAACAGCATGGCGGCAGAGCTGACCACAGGCAAGACCTACGCAAATCTCATGGGTGTTGACACTGTGTCTGTACAAGGCTATGGGAACGTCTATAGTCAAAGCGGTCTTGCCGCCAATGATCTGCTTGTCGCCCTGCGCGGCAGCAACAAGAGCGAGACCGTCCGTGCCGCCGGTTATCTGGGCGGTCTGGCAGGCTTTAACTCTCTCCGCGGTACAATCGACACTTCTGCCACCGGCCAGTGGTTTGTCTATTCTGACAATGCGACAACGGCATCCACCGTCGGCGGTATTGTCGGCCAGAACGAATCCAACGTCACAGACAAAAGCGTGCTGGACACTGTGGTAAACTGTGCCGCTGTGCGCCGGTTTACGCGCGTGTTTGATCAGTCTAAGAACAAGGACGATACAGACAATGACAACATTTACAAGAGGGAAAATCGTGTTGTTGTCCATGTGGGCGGTGTCATTGGCCAGCAGCAGAACCGCAGCGATGACCGGTGGTCTGTCAGCAAGGTAGTCAACTGCGGCAGTGTGTTCAACAGCCGCTCGGCCAATGTGGGCGGCGTGATCGCCTATTGGCTGGACTACGGCGGAACCGTGCAGAAATGCTTCAATTTTGGCAAAATCACAACAAACACGAACGACAAAAACAGCGGTTACGGTGCAGTCGGCGGTATTGTCGGCTTTATTGACCAGCCTATTTCCGGCGGCACCACAAATGTGCTTTCCTGCCGTAACTACGGTGAAATCTGGTATGAATCAAACGGCGCGAATGACTGTGCGGGCATTATCGGTAAAATCGAGATGAAGAAGGTCACCGATATTATGACGCTGAACATCATCGACTGCGTCAATAGCGGTGCAATCAAGGCAGAATCGCAGGCAGTCGGCATTCTGGCATGGATCGGCCCGTGGAATGGAGGAAGAATTGACAACGTTACGGTAAATATTGACCGCTGCCGAAACCTTAATACAGACTTTACGTGTGGCAGAAAAATCGGAATTGTCGGCAGCCGCGGCGACGGTAGAGGGTCGAATAAAGCAACCAACGTCACGAACTGCTTTGCGACGGTTGGTACAGATTGGTTCCCGATTGCCTATTTGCGCCTGAGCGGCGAGAATGTCACCGGCCACGGCAACTATTATATTGAAGATTCCGGCGATAAGGGCAAGAGCTTCTTTAAGAAAGATTCCCGTAAACTGACCACAGTAAAACCGAACAGTACAACAGGTAACTGGGAGAAAGCGGATAAGCAAGGAAGTGACTCGGCCTACAACGAGACAGATTGGAACAAGTCCTCGGAAAAAGTAAAAGCACACCGTCTGTACATAGGCTATAACGTCACTGATAAAGCAACCGATCCTTATATTGCATTCCTGCCCGCTTTGGCAGAGGGTGGGAACGGCGCAGCGTACAGTCTGTGGTGGATGCGAGGCATTACTTCTACGGATTGGAATGCCGCAGCAAACTCTGCCTATATCAAGACCGACGGTAACAAAGCCTACATTTTCGATGACACCGGCGCGGGCCAAGATAACAATCCCGGCAAGCAGAGAGCGACTGTGATGCTGCAATTCGGCGAAGCCGCGAACAGTACGAAATCGGACGTTGATATTACCGACATCACCGACGAGGTCATCCAGAACTACTATAAGTACGTGCTGGACAGCACCAAGCCCGCCAAGCCGGGAGAAATCGACGTCAAGGCCAGCCAGGTGCAGAACGCGGACAACAACGTCTATGGCCGTTATGAAGTGACGTGGGGCGAGCCGAACGACACGACAGCCAGCCCCGCCGCTTACTACCGTGTTGAAATTCTGCCCTGCGACGCTGAGGGGAATGTCGCAGAGGATGCAGTTCCCTATCTCAAAGCGGACGTCTACCAGCGCAGCTATACCTTTGTGGCTGATAAAGCGTGGACGGGTAACTTCGTCGTGCGTGTAACGCCCTACAATACCAACAACGACCCGACGCAGGCAGACAACCCCCGAACCAGCGCCGTGCAGACCTTTATGCACGCCCTGCCGACACCGGAGATTGAGTTCCGGCTGGTAAAGCGAACGGGCGGCGGCTTTGACTGGAATCAGTGCCAGACGCCGGATGAAAAACAGAGAGAATTCAAGTATGAGGTTGTCGCGGTGCTGAAAAACTACGCCGAATACCCGACAGACGAGGCTTGGACCGTCAGGCTGACCGATGGAAAGTATAATTATGATTTTACAAAGAATGGCAAGCAGTACATCCGTCTGGCCAATCATTTGGAACGCACTTTGACACTTACGGCGTTGGCAACCCCGGTCAACAGCAGCAGTACAAAGTATCTGCGCTCGGCCCAGTACAAGTCAGAGACCTATCTCCCGTCCCAGTGGCGAGACCACAACGGCGATAGCGGCAAGGACGAGGATGGTCTGCCGCTGGGCACGCTGGAAAAGGACGGCAGCACGGAGTATGTGACCTACACCGGCCAGACAGCGGAGAGCTTTGAAGCAACCGTGAAGTTCAGCTTTACCCCGAGAGTCAAGAACGGCAGCGAGCACGGCAACCCGACCTACCGCGTCATGCTGCTGGCAAAATATCTGGGCAATGACGAAGTCAACGGCGTATCTTTGAACGGCCAGTACATCACGCTGGCCGCGCGGGAGGGCATTGTGACAGGGTCTCCCGTCACCTTCAACCTGAACAGCCTGCCGTCGGATGCTATGACGAACTACACCGACTTCCTCGTTGTCGCGGTGCCCGTCACCAGCGGCAAGGGCGATATGAAGTATCGCTGGGATGCCACGGCGGAGGAAGTGTCCACAGCCATCGCCAGCCATGCGAACGAGACAAAAGACACCAACAAAGAAATCTGGTGGAAGAACGGCTATGAGATCGTCCGCACGGGCGAGCACAGCTATACCTATGCCCATCTGACGCCGCTCTGCTTCTCCGACGTGAGCCGCACCGATGACAAGAGTTGGGCTATACAGGCCACGCAGACGACCCCGCAGATCATCTTCAAGCAGCTGAACCTGAATGTCCTGAAAGCCCCGACGCTGGCGGAAGATACCGACGGCGGCGTGGTGAACCCGGCCAACAATCAGCTGACCTACACATTCAAATGGACACAGGGCGACATGGAGGCCACTGACGCAGCCCCCGACTACCAGATCAAGCTCTACGGCCTGCTGACGGACGCGGACGGCAATGTGACCGGTCAGGAGCAAATTGCGCTGAAGGACGGCGTAAATCTGGCCAATGAGGTTCAGCGCAGCGGCAACAGCTTTACCCTGCCTGTCAACGTGGATACCATGCTGGCCAACGGCAGCGACAGCTGGCGCTATGACAAGGTTCGGCTCGAGGTCACCCGCGTGGCGGCAGCCGGCACCGATGAAATCGGCGCGTCCGCTGTGGCGGATTACAGCGTTAAGCAGCGCCTGCCCGGCATCAGCGCGCCGAGCTCCATCACCCGCGTCAACGGCGAGACCGACAACGCGGATGCCCTGCTCTACACGGTCAGCTGGTCGCCGTCCGACGACGAGCGCATTGACCACTATGACCTGTGCGCCGTCGATGACGGCGGCAATACTGTGCTGATGCTGCCCACCACGGGCAACGTCGGCAGCCTGACGCTGGATCTGGAGCAGTATCAGGGCAAGACATTGCGCTTCCGCGTCATTGCCCGCCGCAAGGCTGATAACAATACCTGCTTTGACGGCCCGGACGGCGCGTTGAGCCAGTCCGAAACCATCGTCAGCCGCGCCAAAGCACCTGTGGTTGAAAACGTCGCTTTTGACAACAACAGCCCGAATCAGGAGACGTTCCTGAACGACCTCAAGCTCAACATGACGCTGGAGAAAGCCGCACAGGGCAATGTCTACTTTACCGGCTATATCTTCAGCAACGAGAACAATTACAATACAATTGCCGATTTGGCCAGGACATGGCAGAATACCCTCACCGGGCAGGCCAAGTACGAGGCCCAGCAGGAGTTGACCAAAGCATTGGACGAGATGCTGAACAATGGCGACGCCGAGCTGGTCATCCCGGAGGACAGCCGCACGGTGGGCGGGAGCGCCAGCGTCAACGGCACCACCGCCAGCTATACCTTTGTGCCCGACGGCAACGGCTTTACGCTGACGCCCGACCATGCAAAACAATACCTGCTGCCCGCGGTACGCGTTATGCCCACCGACGGCAGGACAGCGTCGAACTGGTTCTACATCCTGCAGAAGGATACCGAAGCGGCACAGCTGCCGGCCATCACGCTGGACGCCCCCGTGGACGCTGCCGAACCGGAACGCGCGCTTGGCAATGCCGTTTACACGCAGGAGGTCAACCTGTACAACGACCCCGAGTTTAAGAGCAATCGCGGTACGGCCCCGCTGAAGCTGCGCCGCTTTACGGTGGAGTGGACCGCGGTGAACAAGTACACCCAGGCCGACGGCACGGTGCGCAACCTGACCGACAGCTATACCTTTACCGTCACGCCGCTGGGCGAGGACAAAACGCCCTACAGCATTACGGTGACGACCTACGACAGGGACGAGACGGACGCCGACGGCACGATTCACCCGCGCGGTGAAATCAAAACCGTCACCAAGACCTATGACGGCAAAACGACTGAGCTTAAAGAGCAGACCACCGTTGTGGACAAGGAGACCGGCAAGACCCGCATCTGGTACGACCTGAGCGTCGAGCCTGTGACCGACGAGAACGGCAACGTGACATGGGAACAGAAACCCTATGACGTCACCGGCACGGTGGAAAAGGACGGCGGTACGCTGTACTACAAGGTACAGACGGTTCCCATGCTGGAGCTGGTGCAGGAGGACGGCGCCGAGCCTGTTTACCGCATCACCCTGCCCGAGCTGCAGGAAAAGGTGCAGGACGATTCGCTCGCTCTGCAAAAGTTCACCGCAAGTGTGACGCTGCAGACGCTGGCGCACTCGGATAACAAAGGTAAGACCGTCGAATCCGGCACGGTCAAGGTCCCCGTCAACGAGACGAACACCGCCGATGCGGCGGAGGATGCCCAGAGTATGGATTCCGCGGAGAGCGTCGCGCCCGCCGAGACTGCAGAAAGCACGGCGGCGGAAAGCGCCCCCGCAAGCGTGCCCCCGGTCCTGATGCGGGCCCGTGCGGCACTGCCCATGGCGACCCCGGAGACCGCCGCTGCCCCGGATGAGACGGACGCGGCGGAAACCGCGCCCCCGAAACAGACGGAAACAAGCGACGCATCGTAATTTTATTTCAGGAAAGAAGGTGGCATTATGCACCGCAGGGCACGCAGCATTCTGCGCGGGGAGCAAGGGCTTTCGATGATACTGGTCCTCTGCATCGGCGCGCTGTTTGTGGCGCTGTCGGCAGCGCTGGTCTATGCGGCCTCCGTGCTGACGGCCAATGCCAACCGCCAGCTGCTGGAACAGGAAGCCTACCAGCTGGCAACCAGCTTTTCCGACGTGCTGGAAGGGGAGCTGAACAAGAAGGACAGCAGCTTTGCCAAGTTCGTCAATGGGCAGTTCATGTTCTCCCAAAGCTACGGCAAGGACATCTATGATTTGGAATCCCAGCCCAAGGAGTTCGCCTGGAAAACCGATCCCAACCAGCCTGATGGCGGGGCCGAGGCCATCACGGTAACACTGCGCCGCCGCCCGGGAGACGGTGCCGACAAGCTGAACCAGACGGCGAACAGTACCAATGCCACAGACCTGCGCAACCTGCTCGACACACTGGAGGGCGAAAACCGCAAGGGCATGGAGATCGTCGATTTACAGCTGGATATTACAGTGACAGTCACGAAAAACGGCGAGAGCTTTGCCTTCACGCGGACCTATGACCGCACAGTGAAGTACGACAGCGACGGCAGCCAGGCAAAAAGCAAAAAATTACCAAAGGTGTACTACACAATAAACGACGGTCCAACAAAGTATTACCGCATTAAAGCCCTGACGTTCTACGCCCCCGGCAGTCCTGACCTGACCATTACTGACGAAAACATTGGCAGCTACCGCCTGACGTTCCACTGCGACACCAGTCAGCAGCCTGATTCCATCGCCTACACCCGCGGTGCCAAACAGAGCACCGGCACAACACAGGAGTGACCCGCTATGAAACATACTTTACAAAGTCAGCGCGGCGAGACCATTGTGGAAGTGCTTGTGTCGTTCCTGCTGCTGATGATTTTTACGTCGATGTTCGTCGTTTCGCTGCGGTACGCCCGCGCCATGTCCCAAAAGGCCGAAACGCTGCGGGAGACAGCCTATGCCTTCTGCGCCGGGCTGTACCCGGCCAATAACACGGCCCCCAGCTGGGAGAAGGAACGGGATGGGCTGAAGTTCTCCTTTGGCGATTACGGTGAATTTACGGTGGAAGGCGTCGAGCTGGACAGCGTGGAGACAAGCGCAAAAGTTACGGAAAACGGCCAAGAAACGACGGAACAGCACAAGTTTTACCGCTACAGCAAGAGCACGGCAGAAGGGACGACCAACCCATGAAGCAGCGTTTGAAAAACCAGAACGGCACAACGCTGGTGGAGCTGATCGTCTGCATGGTGCTGCTGGCGATCTTTACGCTGGCGGCGGTCACGCTGATACAGCCCAGCGCACAGGCGTACATGGACATCCAGCAGCAGACGCGCGCGCAAAATCTGGCCGATGCGCTCATTGAGACGATCCGCGGCGAGGTGCTCGAGGCGAACGGCTATATCCGCTTCACCGACGGCGCAACGGACCCTAAAAATTTGGACAGCGTTTTTGCGTCCAAGGATGACTACAGCGAGGGCACGGCATTGGAATTCAGCGTCTACCCCAACCACATTGAACTGATCGACAAGGACTGTGTGCCGATGCTGACAAAGACAGACGGCACAGCGCTGCTGACAGCGGAACAGGCCAATGCGCTGAACGGCTACCTGCACATGCGCTTTTACCGCGATGAACTGAATGGCGCCGGACACTACGGCAACCCGCAGCACACAAAAGAGAACAAGGCCGAGGACGGTACCGTGACAGTCACACGGCCCTATGTTGCCTACGGCTACACAACGGCCTATCCCCGGGATGCCTATATGGGGCTGTTCATCAGCGATCTGCATTTCTACGCCCGCAGCTGGACGCAGGACGGCGACGAAACCAAAACCCCGCGCATTACGGCTATGACGGTGGTGCTGACTGTGGCCAAGCGGGACGCCAACAACCAGATCGTGCCGCTATGCACCCAAAAAGCCATTGTGCAGTTGCCCGGTGAGCCGGTCATCCTGTATGAACCCGGCACCTGGGACGGCAAGGCATCGTCGGAGTCGTGAACGGTGCCCGCCGGGACTATTTTTGAAAAGTTTATTACAATCCCGGCAGATGTACTGGACAAATTCAAATGGATTCGTTATACTTTAAAACATGAATACCTGTGTGCCGGACAAAAATGCAGGAACGTCATGGGCATCAGAACAGCGAGGATGACTAGGATGGCAACAATTGAAATCAAAATGCTGGGCGGCTTTGAGATCCGTGTGAACGGCAAGCCCGTGCTGGCACAGCTGGCGCAGTCTCGCAAGGCAACGGCGCTGGTGCAGTATCTCGTTTTGCGGCGCGGGGAGCGCGTCTCCCACAAGGTACTGACCGATACCCTGTGGGCAGGGGAGCGGTCCACCAACCCGGACATGGCCCTGCGCGCCATCTTGCATCGCTTCCGCAATATGATCGACGCGGAGGGTCTGGATGAGATGGAGGGCTGCATCGTGACCAGCCGCGGCTACTACCAGTGGAACCCCCATCTGGACTGCAGCGTGGATGTGTTTGAGGTCAACGACCTGTCGGAGCTGGCCCGCAAGGAGAGCGACGCCGAGAAGCGCAGCCGCATTTATGAACAGATCGTCAACCTGTACGACGGGCGCCTGCTGCCGCGGTCTGCGTCCGAGCCGTGGGTCGAAAGCGTCAGCGTGCGCCTGCACGGGCAGTACCGCACAGCCATTTTAAACCTGCTGGAGCTCTGCAAAAAATGGGGCGAGAGCACCCGCATCGTTGCGCTGTGTACCCGCGCGCTGGAGCTGGACCCCTACGAGGAGCGCCTTTATCTGGAAAAGATCGTCGCGCTGGAGACGCTGGGCCGCCACGAGGAGGCGCAGGATCTGGCACGCCGCGGCAGCGCCATGGGCTGCCTGCATCATACCATTGAGCCGGGCCGCGCAGGCTCTGCCTACCGCCAGATGCGCCAGGCAGACCGCAATATGGAGAGCGAGGTCTCCAAGCTGCTCTCTGCTCTGCCGGATACCGAGAACACGGGGGCCTGTATCTGCGACTTTGAGACGTTCAAGGAAATTTACCGCGTACAGCGCGGCGTGCAGGCCCGCTACGGTCTGCAGGTATTCCTGGCGATCCTGACCGTGGCTCCCAGCCAGAACACCGATGCTGCCGAGACCGCTCTGATGGTGGAGCAGCTGGGCGATCTGATCCACATGAATCTGCGCCAGTGCGATGTGGCCGCCCGCTACACCGATATGCAGTATGTTGTTATGCTGAGCGGCAGCACCGCCGAGAGCGGCACCGGCCCGATGGAGCGCATCAAGGCCGCGTTCTACCGCATCCCTGCCCATGGCCGCTACCTGTTGAGCTATAGCCTCTATGTTCCCGAGGCCAAGGCCGACAGCGGGCGCGCCCGCCGCCGCAAAAAGACGGCGAAGAAGGAAAAATAAGTGAGCCGTTAAGCCGTACAGTGAAAGCTGTGCGGCTTTTTTGCTGCACGGATCGGCAAAGAAACGCTTGGTAGGGGCGGGCATTGCCCGCCCGTGCCCGTTTGCCCTGTGATATATTTTCCCGAAAAGACGATGCTGCGCCAAGTTGGCGGGCGAGCAATGCTCGCCCCCTACACTCGCTGTATGTCGAGGAACGATTTTTTACACTTTCCACAATCTTTTGCCTAAAAATTTTTACAAAAAATCCGAAAAAACTGTTTAAATTTCCACAACAATGTGGTAAAGTAGTATTAAACAGGCGGGAGTGTTCAAAAATCACTGCGCCGCAATGAAATTCTACGCCGCAGGGCTGCCGGAAGCAGCCCCGGCGCGAAAAGAGGTTTGACGATCCATGGGCTACGCAAGCAAAGACATCCGCAACATTCTGGTGGCCGGCCACGCCGGCTGCGGCAAAACGACGCTGACCGAGGCACTGCTGTACATGAGCGGCGCTTCCGAGCGTATGGGCCGTGTCGAGGACGGCACCACCGCCAGCGACTTTGACCCCGAGGAGATCCGCCGCAAGGCATCGCTCAACTCGAGCGTTGTCCCCGTCGAGTACGAGGGCATCAAGTACAACCTGATCGACGCACCGGGTCTGTTTGATTTTGAGACCGGCGCTGCCGAAGGCATCATGGCCGCCGAGAGCGTGCTGATCTGTGTGTCCGGGCGTTCCGGCGTGACCGTCGGTGCCGAGAAGGCGTACCAGCTGGCGCTGAAAAACAACAAGGCGCGGATGATCTTTGTCACCAAGGCTGATTTGGAAAACGCCGACTACTTTAAGATCCTGGAGCAGATGAAAATTAAGTTCGGCCCCAGTGTCTGCCCCTGCGTCGTGCCCGTCCGTCTGGACGACGGCACCGTCGCCTACATCAACCTGTTCAGCCAGAAGGCCTTCAAATACGAAGGCGGCAAGCAGGTCCAGATCGACCTGCCCGACATCGGCCACCGTTTTGAGGGCCTGATCCAGGCCATGAGCGAGGCCATCGCCGAGACCGACGAGGCTTTGATGGAGAAGTTCTTCGAGGGTGAGGCTTTCACCACAGAGGAGATCGTCCAGGGCATGGCCTCCGGCGTGCGCAGCGGCCAGATCACGCCCGTGTTCTGCGGCTCCGCCGTCAACGCGCAGGCGCTGGATATGCTGCTCTACAACATGAACGTGCTGCTGCCCGGCGCGGACACCGCGTCCGCCGTGGGAGAGTCTGGCGGCGAGCCGGTGGAGATCACCGCCGACCCCGCCGCTCCGCTGTGCGCCTACGTCTTTAAGACTGTGGCCGACCCGTTTGTCGGCAAGCTGAGCTTTATTAAGGTGCTGTCCGGCAGGCTGACCGCGACGAGCAATGCTGTCAACGCCCGCACCGGCCAGCCGGAGCGCCTGGGCAAGACGCTGACCGTCTGCGGCAAAAAGCAGACCGATACGCCCGAAATCGCAGCCGGTGACATCGGCGCAGTTGCCAAGCTGGCCACCGCCAAGACCGGCGATACCCTGTGTGACCCCGCCCGCGTCGTGGCGCTGCCCGCACCTGTGTACCCCATCAGCAGCTACCGCATGGCCGTCAAGGTCGCCAAGAAGGGCGACGAGGGTAAGGTCGGCAGTGCGCTGGCCCGCCTGATCGAGGAGGACCCCGCCATCCGGTTCGTGGTCGACCCCGAGACGAAGCAGCAGATCATCAGCGGTCTGGGCACCCAGCATCTGGAGGTCGCGCTGGCCAAGCTGAAGAATAAGTTCGGCGTCGAGATCACGCTCGAGAATCCGCGCGTGCCGTACCGTGAGTCCATCCGCAAGAGCTGCAAGGCGCAGGGCCGCCACAAGAAGCAGACCGGCGGCCACGGCCAGTTCGGCGACGTCTGGATCCAGTTCGAGCCCATCGAGGGCGAGGGCATCGAGTTTGCCGAGAACGTGTTCGGCGGCAGCGTGCCGAAGAACTTCTTCCCGGCAGTCGAGAAGGGCGTCCGTCAGGCTGCCGAGCACGGCGTGCTGGCCGGTTACCCGATGGTCGGCATGAAGGCCACGCTGCTGGACGGCAGCTACCACCCTGTTGATTCCAGCGAAATGGCGTTCATTATGGCCGCCAAACTCGCGTATAAGGCCGCCATCCCCGGGGCCGGCCCCGTCCTGCTTGAACCCATCGGCGCATTGAAAGCCCACGTCCCCGCCGACAACACCGGCGATATTATGGGCGAGGTCACGAAGCGCCGCGGCCGCGTGCTGGGCATGAACCCCGATGACGACGGCCTGCAGGTCGTCGAGGCCGAGGTCCCCGTGGCCGAGATGCAGGACTTCACCACCTTCCTGCGCCAGCTGACCCAGGGCCGCGGCTACTTCACGTTCGAGTTCGTCCGGTATGAGACCCTGCCGCAGATGCTCGAGAAGAAGGTCATCGAGCAGGCAAAGGCATTGGGAAACTTTGCGGATGAGGATTAAATCGTAAATAAAAGCACCTGCTGACCGGTATGCGTGCGACCGGTCAGCAGGTGCTTTTTGGTTGAGATATTGAAAGCTTCTTTGCTTACTTTCTTCTCGAAGAAAGTAAGAGAAAAGGGAGTCTGCGGAAACTGCCCGGCCCCTACAGCGCAGCAAAATGAAAGGCAAGGCCCCCATCACGTGATCTTCAACGCCCGCTGCACGCGGTACACAATATACTTGAACAGCCCGGCAATCAGACTGAACTCCACCCAGACATAATTGGGCAGGTTCCGCCACTTGAATTTCGGTCTGTTCATCTTCGGCAGCGCCGCCCACGCCTCGCGGAAGCCCTTCGCGTAATCCCCGCCGAAGCCGCGCAGCCGGAACATAAGCACTTTGAGCAGATACCCCAGCAGCATCGGGATAAAATTCAAAACCAACATCAAAATCGGCTGGTTCTTGTAGGGCAGCAGAATGCTGTTGCGCCCGCTCTGGATGCTCTTAAACGGGTTGTAGCGCACCGCGCCGGTGGTCGCGCCGCAGATGTGGCGGCAGCGGGCCGTGGGGCAGTAGACGTTCCTGTAGCCGAAATTGTTCGCACGCCAGCTCAAATCGACGTCCTCGTAATACGCGAAAAACAGCTCGTCAAACACGCCGATCTCGTCCAGAATCGACTTGCGGTAGAGCGCCGCGCCGCCGCACGCGCTGAACACACGGCAGGGCTTTGTATAGCGGCTGGCCTTTAAGCCGTCGCCGCGCTTGCAGGCAAAGCCCAGGATCGTCACGTAGTCGCCCGCGTCGTCGGCCAGCTCCGGCTCATAGTAGCGCAGCATCAGGCTGCTGACCGCAAAAATTTTCGGGTCGGCGTCGGCGGTCTTGATCAGCTCCGCCAGCCAATCCGGCTCCGCAAAGGCGTCGTTGTTGAACAGCGCCATGTATTCGCCTTTGGCAATCGCAATGCCCTGGTTCACCGCATGGGAAAAGCCGGTGTTCCCGGTGTTCTCAATTAAAGTGTAGCGGTCCCGCCCGCAGTAGCTGCGGGCGATGTCCAGGCTCTCGTCGGTGGAGCCGTTGTCAATGACGATCAGCTCAAAATCCTGCTCGGTCTGCGCCCAGACGGACTCGATGGAATCCCGCAGCCAGCCCGCGCCGTTCAGGTTCGGGATGATGACAGATGCTTTCATGGCGCCTCCTCAACGGTAATAGTAGTAGGCCAGCTGGCTGTGCAGCGCGGCGGTAAACACCATCGCGGCCACAGCCACAAACAGGATGACCAGCCCCGCCACGACCAGCGCACGGATCAGGTACGCCCGGGCCAGCCGCCTGCGGGCAGGGTCCTGCGTGCCTCCAAAGCTCCACACCGCCGCCAGCACGAACCCGGCGATGGGGATGGCGAACAGCAGCATGGCCGCCGTCGTCGCGCCCTGGCTCATGGCGTCGATGCGGTTCTCCTCCAGGTTCTGCTCGTACAGCGGCTCGCCGGTCTCAACGGTACCCTCCGGGGACTGACGCATAGGCTCCAACAGAGCCTCGCCCATCGGGATATGCGGCAGCGGTGCGCCGCACTTGGGGCACCGCTCGTCGTACGGGGCAGTCAGCAGACCGCAGTTTTTGCAAAAATGTGCCATAAAAACCTCGCTTATTCGTCGAATTCCAGACCGCGGTCCAGCTGGGTGTTCAGGATGATCTGGGTGTTGGTGGAGCCCATCTTCTGCATCTTGGTCAGCAGGTGCTCCAGCGCGTCAATGTCGGTGCAGCTTACCTTAATTATAAAGTTGTAGCTGCCTGTCACGCGGAAGCACTGCAAGACCTGCGGCTCCTGCTCGATCATGATCAGAAAGCTCGCGCGGGTCGCTGCGTCCACCAGTACCGAGATCAGCGCCTCGACCCGGGCGGGCGCGTCGGGGTGGCGCAGCACGACAGTGTACCCGCCGATGACGCCCTCCTGCTCCAGGCGGTGGATGCGGCTGGATACGGCGGGACTGGTCAGGCTGACCCGCTGGGCGATGTCCTTAACAGGCATACGCGCATTTTCCGCTAGCAGTTGTAGGATTTTGTGGTCCAAATCGTCCATGGATTGACTCCTTGTCGTTGTTTTGTGTAATGCGCACAAAAAAATAAAGTGAAGTATACAATCACTGTTATCTTTAACAAAATTGGAAAAATATGCTTTTTTGTGCGCTTGCTAAATAAAATTAAGCGGGAACGACTTTATTATAATCTTTTGAAAACCAAAATGCAAGTCTGGCATTTGACATTTTAAGAAAACTTGCTATAATAATATTTGTAAACAATCAAGACATTCACTGACCTTTATATACTTTCCCACCCCTCTATGCACAGAGCCCTGCAGGTATCCCCTGCGGGGCTTTGTGTTTGTGTTGGCAAGACACAATGCGGAAAGGTGTACAAGAATTGGGGGACTTTTTGCCTTCCCCCGCGGGGGAAGGTGGCCCGCAGGGCCGGATGAGGGGCGTGTGCACGGCAGTAGCCTGTAAACGGGCAGCATCTGCAAGGTCGCCCCTCATCAGTCAGTGGTCGGGGCCACTGACAGCTTCCCCCTCCTGGGGGAAGCCATGCGCGCGAAAGGCTGCATTTTTACATTTTAAACCCCGCCCCGTTTGACGGCGCCCGGACTGCCGTGGTATAATATAAATTCCGACACATAACGTGCATTTTTAACGGAGGAATCAATATGCTCATCCCTGTGCTGCTTTTTATTGTCGGTCTGTTGTTCCTGATCAAGGGCGGCGACTGGTTTGTTGACGGCGCGTCCGCACTGGCCCGCCGCTTCCACCTGCCGGAGCTGCTCATCGGCGCGACGGTGGTCTCCATCGGCACGACGCTGCCGGAGGTCATGGTCTCCACGATGTCCGCGCTGTCCGGCCATGGCGAGATCGCCTACGGCAACGCCATCGGCTCGGTCATCTGCAATGCGGCACTGATCGCGGCCATCACGATTGCGGTGCGCCCCGGCAGGGTAGACCCCAAAACGCTGAAAACCCCCGTCGCCTTCTTTTTCGCGGCAGCGGCCATCTACTGCATTGCGGCCTATGTTTTCGGCAGATTCACCCGCGTCATGGGCATCATCATGCTGGCAACGTTTGTGGCGTACATGGCCGCCAACGTGCTGCAGATGAAAAACACCCCCGCCGGTGAGCAAGAGGCGTCCGAGGAGGAGGAAATGCCCCTCGCCAAGACGCTGATCCTGCTTGTGCTGGGCGCGGTGCTGATCGCCGTCGGCGCAAACCTGCTCGTGGACAACGGCACCCTGATCGCGCAGGCCCTCGGCGTGCCCGAGAGCGTCATCGCCCTGACGTTTGTCGCGCTCGGCACCTCGCTGCCCGAGCTGGTCACGGCCATCACCTCGCTGGTCAAGGGCCACAGCGACCTGTCGCTGGGCAACATCGTCGGTGCGAATGTCTTTAACCTTGTGCTGGTCAGCGGCATGTCGATCACGCTGGCACCCTTCACCATCCCGCAGAGCGCCACGCTGTTCGGCATCAATTCCAGCCTTGTGCTGGATCTGCCGGTCATGCTGGCCGTCATGCTGATCCTGACGGTCCCCGCCCTCGTCAAGGGCAAGCTGAACCGCGCCCAGGGCATCCTGCTCCTGGCGATCTACGCCGCCTTCTGCGCGGTGCAGTTTACGCTGTAAAGAAAAAAGGCTTCATCGCCCATGTGGACGTCCCCGCCGATGTGCGCCGCGCCTTTGCACAGCTCCAAACCGTCTGCGGCAAGGAGACCCGCGCCGCCAACCCGGCGTTCGCCACCCAAAAGACAGAATAGAATTTCCATGCCCGGCATACACTTCCGCGAGGTGGTGTGTATGCTGGGCATTTTTGGTTTGTTTTTGCAGGCGGCGGCAGGGCATATTCTGTATCTGGCGCTGCATCTCGAAAGCGGGTCCTTCCCGCGTCCGCTCCCGCCGGACAGAGAGCGCGCGGCCTTTGCCGATCTGCAAAAGGGCGGGGCAGCCGCCGCACAGGCGCGGGATACGCTGATCCGCCACAATCTGCGGCTCGTCGCGCATATCTGCAAAAAATACTATGCCGGGAACAGCGCACAGGACGACATGATCTCCATCGGCACGATCGGGCTTATCAAGGCGGTGGATACCTTCGACCCCGCCAAAGGCAAGCGCTTTGCCAGCTATGCGAGCAGATGTATTGAGAATGAGCTCCGCATGGACCTGCGGCGGGGGCGGCGGACGGGAGTGACGCTGTCGCTGCAGGAGCCGCTCGAGGCGGACGGGCAGCTGACGCTGGCGGACACCCTGCCCGATGAAGCCGACATGGAGGCCGGCTGCGAGAGCCGCGCCGACGCCGCCCGGCTGCGCGCGCTGGTGGACGCTCTGCCTGCCCGGGAACGCGCTATTATGCGGCAGCGGTATGGATTTGACGGTGCGCCCAAGACCCAGCAGCAGACGGCGCAGGCGCTGCACATCAGCCGCAGTTATGTTTCGCGGCTGGAAAAGCGCGCACTTGAGTACCTGCGCGGCCGGTGGCCGGCGGAATGACAGGAACGGCGCAAAGAGAATGCAATCAACTAAAAAATGACGGGGGGGGGTACACAAATACCATTTGCGGCAAATGTGTGGCATGATGCGGCAGAGCGCGCCACATATATGCCACACATTTGTAAACTGTCGAATCTATGACATAAATTGGGAAATGCACGAGGCTGCCCGCTAAATGTGTCAGATTTGTAAAGCTGTTATAAAATAACCCAAAAAACTTGAAAAATTTTCGGAAACTCATTGACATTTCGCTGACAAGCGGATAGTATAGAAGTGTAGACAATTTTTAAAGCGAGGTATACCAACGTGCATCTGACAAAAAGCGAACAACAGATCATGGAAATTTTTTGGCAGGCGGATCACGCGATGGCACAGACGGAAGTCGTGAAAACCTGTGTTGACCGTAAATGGAAGGAACGCTCGATTTTTTCGATGCTGAACAGCCTGATGGAGAAGGGTGTTCTGCGGGAGGTTGGCTTCGTGCGCAGTGGTAAGACCTATGCCCGCACGTTTGAGCCTGCCATGTCCCACGCTGAGTACCTGGCCTCGGTCGTTGCAGAGCAGCTGCCCGCAAAGCAGCTGCCCGAGCTGATCGCGGCCCTGATGCAGAAGGTGGAAACGACCCCTGCCATCCAGAAGGAAATGCGTGCCGCCCTGCGTGAAAACGCACAGTAATCAATGATTTGTTCAAAAAAGCACCGCCGACCCGTGACCCGGATCGGCGGTGTTCTTTATTAGGAAGGATGGCTCTGCCGGGGCAAACTTTTCGTTCGCCCGCTGGCCGTATGTAGTAGGGGCAAGGTGCCCGGGCGGATATGGAATCCGCCCCTACGCTGTAGGGGACGATGCCTGCATCGGTTCGGAGGGTCTGCGGCTGCCGCGTGTGCCCGGCGGGCAAACACAGCGCCCCCAGCCGCCTTAAAAAGCGGGCAAATTACCCCAGGATGCCGCTGTTTTTGATCGCCTGTACGGCCTCGCCGATCTTCTCGACGGGCATCGTCAGGGCAAAACGGACGTAGCCCTCGCCGCTCGGGCCAAAGCTCGAGCCGGGGGTGCAGATGACGCCGGCCTTGTCGATCAGGGCCAGGCAGAATTCCATGCTCGTCTTGTACCCGGCGGGCACCGGGGCCCAAACAAACATACTGCCGTGGCTGTCGGGCACATTCCAGCCGATGCCGCGCAGACCGCCGCACAGGGCGTCGCGGCGGCGCTGGTACTCGCCGCACTGGCGCTGCACGCCGTCCAGCGGGCCGGTCAGGGCAGCGATGGCGACCTTCTGAATGGGCAGGAACATACCGAAATCGATCTGGGTGCGCAGCTTTTTGCAGGCGGCGATGACATCACGCCGCCCCACCAAAAAGCTGATGCGCGCGCCCGTGACGTTGAAGCTCTTGCTCAAAGAGAAGAACTCCACCGCGCATTCCCCGGCGCCCGGCGTGTTGAAGATGCTGCCGCCGTGGGCACCGTCAAAGATAATATCGCTGTAGGCGTTGTCATGTACCAGCAGAATGTCGTACTTACGGCAGAAATCGACGATCTCGGCGTAGAGCTCCGGCGTGCCGATGCTGCCCACGGGGTTGGCGGGCAGGCTGACCAGCATGAGCTTGGCCCTGTGGGCCACGTCCTCCGGGATGGAGGTGACGTCGGGCAGGAAGTGGTTCTCCTTCGTCAGCTTGTAGTACCACGCCTCGGCACCGCCCAGCTTGGAGCCGGTCATAAAGACGGGGTAGCAGGGGTCGGGCAGCAGCACCAGATCGCCGTCGTTGCAGAGCGCCAGGCCCAGATGGCCGATACCGTCCTGGCTGCCGGAGAAGCTCATGACCTCGTCGGGGGTGATGGTGTCCACGTTAAAGCGGCGCTTGTAGTAGCCGCAGACAGCCTCCAGCATCTCGGGCAGGTCGCGCAGGCTGTACTTCCAGTTTTCGTTGTCCTGCGCGGCGTCGATGAGCGCCTGCTTCAGGTAGTCTGCCGGTGCAAAATCCGGCGTGCCTACGCTTAAATTGTAAAGACGACGACCCTCGGCCTCCAACGCGACCTTTTTGTCGTTGAGCGCCGCGAAAATCTCCGGCCCGAACAGGTCCAGACGACGAGAAAACTCCATATCCCAAAACCTCGCTTATTGATGTAGCTTTATACAAAAAACGCACATTTTCTTGTATAAACATCCCCATTATACGCCGCCGCGCCAGCGCTTGCAAGGGGGTTATAAAAGAGGTATAATAAAAATTAAATTAAATACGAATATATGCCGCTCGCCTTCCTTGCCTCCCTCTGCGAGGGAGGTGGCCCCGCAGGGCCGGAGGGAGAGAACTGTGCCATTGCCCGAAATATTTCGGGCTGCCGCAAACTTCTCTCCCCCAGCCGCTGCGGCGGCAGCCCCCTCGCAGAGGGGGCCAAGAGGGGTATCCCGCGAACAATCGCAAGAAACAGGAGAATAACATTCATGGACAAACGCAATAAAACCGCTCTGGCTTACCTGCTTGTCGGTGTGGCGGCGGCGGGGCGCGCCCTGCTGGCCGTGCCGGAAAATGCCGCCATACAGGAGGTCTCGCTCACCGTGCTGGCCCTTGTGGGCTATCTGCTGCTGGCCTCCAAAACCAGGCTGCCTACCGTGTTCGGCGCGGCGGGGCTTGTGCTGGAGCTGATCCTCTGCGGCAGCCAGACCGGCGGGGCGTGGGCACGGCTGGCCCCGGCGCTGCGCGCGGCAGACCTGTGGCTGTTCTGGGGCGCGGCGCTCGTGCTGGTGCGGCTTGCAGGGCGGCAGCAAAGCAAAATGCCGTACATTGCCGCCGTGCCGCTGGCCGTCTACACCGTCACGCACTTTATCCCGTCGCTGACCTCCGTCGCCGCCGTCAGCTTTGTGGTGTTCAGCGTCGTCATGCTCTGGTTTGCGGCCATTATGATCCGCGCCTACAACGACGCGCGCATAAAAAAATAAGGCGATTTTGCGCAAATCCGTTCCGCGATAAAGTGACAAATACCGCAAACTGTGTTATACTAAATACGATTATAAAAATCCAGCCGGAAGGAAGGCTTTTACTATGATCCCTTTTAACGTACCGCCCTGCGTGGGCGACGAGCTCGACTACGTCAAGCAGGCCATCGACTCTCATAAAATCTGCGGTGACGGCGCCTTTACCAAGCAGTGCAACGCCTGGTTGGAGGAGCGCTTCCACGCCCAGAAGGTCCTGCTGACCACCAGCGGCACTACGGCGCTGGACATGGCCATGCTGCTGTGCGATATTCACCCCGGCGACGAGGTCATTCTGCCCAGCTTCACCTTCTCCAGCACCGCCACCGCCGCTGTGCTGGCCGGGGCAAAGCTCGTCTTTGTGGACATCCGCCCCGACACGATGAACATCGACGAGACGAAGATCGAGCAGGCCATCACCGATAAGACGCGGGTCATCATCGCCATGCACTACGCCGGTGTCGCCTGTGAGATGGACACCATCATGGACATTGCCCGCCGCCATGACCTCAAGGTCGTCGAGGACGCGGCGCAGGGCGTTATGAGCAGCTACAAGGGCAAGGCACTGGGCACCATCGGTGATTTCGGCTGCTACTCCTTCCACGAGACAAAGAACTACTCGATGGGCGAGGGCGGCGCACTCGTCATCAACAATCCCGCGTACAATGAGCGCGCGGAGATCCTGCGCGAGAAGGGCACGAACCGCGCCAAGTTCTTCCGCGGTCAGGTGGACAAGTACACATGGGTCGATTTTGGCGACAGCTACCTGCCCAGTGAGTTGAACGCCGCCTATCTGTGGGCGCAGCTGCTCCACGCCGACGAGATCAACGACAACCGCATGGCGACCTGGAACGCCTACCACGATGCCTTCCGGCCACTGGCCGACGCGGGCAGGGTCGAGCTGCCCACCATCCCGGCGGACTGCGTGCACAACGCCCACATGTTCTACCTGAAATGCAGGGATCTGGAGGAGCGCACCGCGCTGATCCGCCACCTGAAGGCAAACGATATTCTGGCCGTGTTCCATTATATCCCGCTGCACTCCGCCCCGGCGGGCAAGAAGTTTGGCCGCTTTGACGGCGCGGACGTCTACACCACCGCCGAGAGCGAGCGCCTCGTCCGCCTGCCGATGTACTACGGCCTGACCGAGGCAGATCGCAATAAGGTCATTGCCAAGGTCCTGGAATTTTATGCGCAGTAAGGCCCTGCCCGGCTGGGCGCACACACTCTGCACCGCTGCCGCCGCGCTGGTGTTCCTGCTGGCGTATGAGCTGGTCGTCTACAGGGTGCCGGTGACGGAGATCTTCCTGCCGGTCAGCTCCTGGAGCGACGAGGTCATCTACAGCAAGCAGCTGGCCGCCGCCGTGCAGTACGGCGCACCGCAGGGGTACTTCGGCTTCAATGAGTCGCACGCCGCCGTCGGCACCTACGCCGCGTGGGGGCCGGCGGTTTTTCTGGTCTATGCGCTGCCGGGGCTGCTTTTGCGCGGGCAGAATGCCTTTTTGTGGTGCAACCTGCTGTTCGTCGTGCTGGGCTGGACGTTTTTTGCCCGGGCCGCACGGCTTGGCTGGAAGCGCCAGCTGGCCTTTGCCGCGGCGCTGGCCGCCATGAACGCGCCGATCCGCTATGTGTTCTCCGCCATGCAGGAGCCGCTGCACTATGCGCTCATGCTGGCGGTGCTGGGCTGCGGCATTCTGGCGCGGCGGGACAAAAGCCGCGCCGCGTGGGCGGGGCTGTGCGTGCTGTGCGCCGTGGCCACGCTCGTGCGCCCCTATGAGGCCGTGCTCTGGCTGTTCCCGCTGGCGCTGTGCCGGCAGGACCGCCGCCGCATCGCTGTCTGCGTGGCGGGCGGGACGGTTTCCTTGGGCGGCACGCTCGTGCTGATGTCCAAATTCTACGCGCCCTACTTCTTTACCAATGTCGATGTAAGCCCGCTGCAGGAGCTGGCCCGCGGGCAGGTGGTCTCCGCCGTCAGGGACGTGGCACACAAGCTGCTGGACGCCCTGCGCACCGTGGCCGAAATGCTGGCCGACCAGCTGGCAAACCGCAGCGGGGGACAGTACCTGCTGTTTTTCCTGCTGCTGGGCGTGACGCTGGTCTGCCTGATCGTGGATGCCCGCGCCGGGCAGCCCGTGTTCTGGAAGGGCTGCGCCGCCGTGACTGCGGTCATCGTCTTTCTGGCACTGCTGCTGATGTACCGCCCCGTTGAGGGCTCCCGCCATACGCTTGTACTGGATGTGCTGCTGCTGGCGGCGCTCCTTGTGGAGGACGCCCGCCCCGCCGCGGGCACGGCAGCCGCCGCGCTGGTGCTGGCCGCGCTCGGCGTGCTGAATCTGGCGGACGGCTTCACCATGCCGCGCTACAGCGCCGAATGGGACGCTGCGGTGCAGCAAATCGAGGCCGCGCTGACCGAGAGCCGGTCCGCTGTGACGAGCGCCGACCCCTGGGACAGCACCGTGGCCTACGCCTTTGGCGACCCCGTACACTGCGGTTTGCTCTACGGCGTGCCGGACGGCATGGGCATCCAGTTTGACGAGGCCGCCTACCTGACCGACCCGGCCCATGAGATTCATTCCCGCTACGTCCTGACTGCCGCCGACACCCCCACCGCCGCCCGCTTACAAGCCGACGGCTGGACGGTGCTGTACGAGAGCGACAGGGGCGTGCTGTACGAACACGGCACAATGTAGGGGCCGGGCATGCCCGGCCCGCGGCCTTCCCACAGGCGTCCGTCCTATAGCCGTGGGTCAATGCAAGCATCGCCCCCCGCACCGTAGGGGCGGATTCCATATCCGCCCGGGCCGTCTGCCCAAAACAACGAGGTAAACCCATGAACACACCCACTCTCCCCGTCCTGACCGGCACAGCGGTCACGCTGCGCCCCATCACCGACGCCGACACGGACCTTATCGTCAAGTGGCGCAACACGCCGTCTGTCGTGCAGAATTTCATCTTCCGCCAGACCTTCACGCCGGAGATGCACCGCAGCTGGCTGGCGACGAAGGTCGCCACCGGCCAGGTCGTGCAGTATATCATCCTCGACAACGCCGACGGCAAGCCCGTCGGGTCGGTCTATTACCGCGATATTGACAACCACAACCGCAGCGCCGAGTACGGCATCTTCATCGGTGAGGAAAGCGCCCGCGGCAAGGGCCTTGGCACCGAGACGGCCCGCCTGTTCACACAATTCGGCGTTGATACGCTGCATCTGCACCGCATCAGCCTGCGCGTGCTGGCCGAAAATGCCGCCGCCCGCCGCAGCTATGAAAAGGCCGGCTTTGTGCAGGAGGGTGTTTTCCGCGATATGGAGCTGCTGGACGGAGCCTACCGCGACGTCGTCTTTATGGCCAAGCTGGCGGAGAACTGACGTGAAAAAACCGATGCAGAAAATCCGAACCTGCCTGCAAAAGACCCCCAATGCGCTGCTCTGCGCGTTGGGGGCAGTCGTGTTCCTTGCGGGCTTTTACTTTTTGTGCTACCGCACGCCGCTGAACGAGGTCTGGCTGCCCACCACGATGAACAACGACGAGGCGCTCTATAACCGCCAGGTCGTCAGCGTGCTGACCCACGGCGGCCCGCAGGGGTACTTCGGCTATCAGGAATCCACCGCGGATATTGGCCGCTACGGTACCTGGGGCCCGCTGCTGATTTGGGCCTACGCGCTGCCGGGTCTGCTGTTCGGTGCCGGCGTAAACGTCGTGCTGTGGTGCAATTTGCTGCTGATTGCCGTGGGCGTCGCGGTGTTTGCCCACTGCGCGCGGCTGAATTACTGGCAGTGCATCGCGCTGTGCGGCGCACTGTTCAGCATTATGCTGCCGCTTCGCTCCTGCGTCAGCGGCGCGTCGGAGGCCATGCACTACATGCTGGCGCTCCTCATCGTCGGCACGGCGGCGGCCCTGCACCGCAGCGGCAAGACTGGCTGGCTGATTGCCTGTGCCGCGGCCTGCGCGGTGGAAACGATCTTCCGCCCCTACGCGCTGCTGTTCTGGGTGTTCCCGCTCACGGCGGTCTGGCAGAATAAGCGCCGCCGCGCGGCCTGTTTGGGCGCGGCGGCGGGCGGGTTTGCGGTTTCGCTGTTCGCCATGGCCAAGCTCGCTGCGCCCTATTTCAGCGACGGCGGCATGGACTTTGACGGCATCCGTCTGTTATTGCAGCTCCATCCCGTGGCGGCGGTCCGCTATGAGTGCGCCCGCGCCGCGGCCCTGCTGCACGCGGCCTGGCGGGACGATGTTCTGCCCACACTCCACGGTGAGACGACCTACATCGGCGGCGGCTGTGTGACGTTTTTGGCCGTTGTGCTCGTCGCGGTGGTCTGCCTTGTCTGGGATAAGCACAAAGGCCGCCCGCCGGTGCTCAAGGGCTGTGCGCTGTTTTGCAGCGCGGTCATTGCGCTGGTGCTGTTGTTCATGTACAACATCGACCCACGCCACATGATGCTGCTGGCCATCCTGCTGCTGGGGGCCGTCGTCATCGAGGACGCCGCGCCCGCCGCCGTCTGGCTGCCGGTGCTCGTCGTCCTGCTGCTGCCGATGAACTTCCAGCGCGGCAGCCTGCCCGAGAAAAACGCCGAAATGGCCGCCCAGATGCAGACCGTCGAGGCCGCCCTGACCGCCAGCGTGCAGGATGCCGGGGCCGACCCCTGGGACCACACGCTGGCCTACGCCTATGACGACGGGGTGTTCCACGGCTACCTCTACGCCGTGCCCGCGGGTATGGGCATTGAGTTTGATAAAAACAGCTACCTCTGGGACGAGGAAAACCCGATCTATTCCCGCTATGTCATGTGCGGCCACGACACCCGCGTTGCCGCCCGCCTGCTGGCCGAAAACTGGCAGCAGGTCGTCTCCACCGAGGATCTGGTGATCTATAAGCGCCCGTGAGCGCAGAAGGAAGTACACAGCTATGCAGAAAATATCTTACGTGATCCCGTGCTACCGCTCCCAGCACACCGTGGGGGGCGTGGTGGCGGAGATCGCCGCCACCATGCAGACCCTGCCGCAGTATGACTACGAGGTCATTCTGGTGAACGACTGCTCGCCGGATGATACCTTCGGCACGATCCGCAGCCTGGTGGCGGCGGACAGCCATGTCGTGGGCGTCGATCTGGCGAAAAACTTCGGTCAGCATGCGGCGCTGATGGCGGGCTTTCACAAGTGCAGCGGCGACATCGTCGTCTGCCTCGACGACGACGGCCAGACCCCGGCAGACGAGGTCGGCAAGCTGCTGGCAAAAATTGACGAGGGCTATGACGTCGTCTACGCCAGCTATGACACGAAGCGTCAGGCCGGCTGGCGCAACCTGGGCAGCTGGGTCAACAGCAAAATGACCGAGATCATGCTGGGCAAGCCGCCGGAGCTCGTCGTCAACAGCTACTTTGCGGCGCGCCGCTTCATTGTGGACGAGATGCTGCGCTATGAGCACTGCTACCCCTACGTCATCGGGCTGGTGCTGCGCTCCACCAAGCGCATCTGCAACGTGCCGGTGCACCACCGCGCCCGTGAGGAGGGCCGCAGCGGCTACACGCTGAGCAAGCTGCTGAATCTCTGGATGAACGGCTTTACGTCGTTTTCCGTCAAGCCACTGCGCATTGCGACCTACATCGGCACGCTGTTTGCCGTGGCGGGCTTTCTCTACTTTATCTATATCATCATCGACCACTTTACCCGCGCGGCGGCCCCCATCGGGTGGGCGTCCACCACGGCGCTGCTGCTGCTGCTCGGCGGCATGATCCTGGTCGTACTGGGCATTATGGGCGAGTACGTGGGCCGCATCTACATGTGCGCCAACGCCGCGCCCCAGTACGTCGAGCGCGAGGTCATCCGGCATGAGGAGGACGACGCATGATGCAGGCAAAATGGTTCCTGCTGCTGCATGTGATCCTGGGCATCTATGCGGGCAGCAGCGTGTGCAGCAAGCTGGCCGCGCAGCAGCCGTTTTTGAGCGCGGCGTTTATCGTGCTGTACGGCCTGATGCTGCTGGCGCTTGTCACCTATGCGGTGGGCTGGCAGCAGGTCATCAAGCATCTGCCGCTGACGACGGCCTACGCGAACAAGGCCGTCACCGTGGTGTGGGGCATTCTGCTGGGTCTGGCCGTTTTTGGTGAGGCCGTCACGCCGCGCCAGGTCATCGGTGCGGTCATCATTATATGCGGCATCGTGCTTTTTGTGCGGGCCGACAATGAGGGGGAGGGCGGCAAATGAGTCAGGCACAGCTGCCCTATGTGCTGCTGTATCTGTGCAGCACGTTCCTCTCCGCAGTCTCGCAGGTGCTTTTGAAGAAGGCCGCGCTGCGGGAGCACAAGTCGGTCTTGGCGGAGTACACCGACTGGCGGGTGATTTTAGGCTATGCCCTCTTTGTGGGCTGCACGCTCTTAACGATGCTGGCCTACAAGGGCGTACCGCTCAACGTCGGGCCTGTACTGGAAGCAACAGGCTATATTTACGTCACGATTTTCGGCGTTACGATCTTCCACGAGAAGATGAACCCTAAAAAGCTCGCCGCACTGGCGATGATTTTGGTCGGCATCCTTGTATATGCGCTGTAACGAAAAACGTCCTGCCTGCAACATTGCGCAGACAGGACGTTTTTTTGGGGCATTTGGAATTTCTTTGGTTCTTTTTTTGCAAAGAAAAATCGCAAAGAAAGAACCTACGTACTCTCTATTACAGCCTTTCCGGTACGCGGCGCTCGCGGCGCTGCACCGGGCTTCTCTGCAAGACCGTGGCACCATAGTCCAGCGCCAAGGCCAGCAGCAGGCCAAACACCACGTCAATGACACTGTGCTGCTTGAGCAGTATCGTGGACAGCGAGATCGACACACACAGCACCATGGCGGCGGAGCGCATCCAGCGGCGGCGCGGGGCATCAAAGATTGCACTGCGGTAGTACGCCAGCATCAGCGTGACCGAATTGAACACATGGATGGACGGGCAGACGTTCATCGGCGTGTCGCTGCGGTAGATCATCCGCACAAGCTGCGCAAAAATGTCGGTGCCCGGCACGTATTTCGGGCGCAGGGCAAGACCGTTAGGCACAATGGCATAGAACAGAAGCGTCATCGTCATGCCGGTGAACAGCGGAATGCACAGCCGCCAGAAATCCTCCCGCGGGGCCTTATACAGCAGGTAAAACAGCGTAAACGGGATCCACGGAAACCACAAAATATACGGTACAATGGCATATTTGCAGAACGGGATCAAATCGTCCAGCTGGCAGTGTACCCACAGATCCGGTGTCTGGATCGTGCGCTCCAGCAGCGCAAAAAACGATAAGTAAAACAAAGCATAGAGCGCCATGAACCAGACCGGATGGCGCGAACACCAGTTACGCATACATTTACACCCTTTCGATGATGTACTATTATACGCCGCACGCGGCGCACAAAACAAGCGACAATCTGCACAATTCGCAGCTGCATTTTCGACAGGATATTGTGGAGATTTTGTCTATGCCGCCTTCTGTATACTAATACGAATGGCCGCGCGGGAATAATGCGTTACAGATGTGAAAGAGTTGTAAACAAACAAATGGCGGAGCGGTAGCGGCCGGGCATGCCCGGCCGCAGACTGTCGAAAAAGGTGTGCTCAACCCTTGGCCCCCTCTGCGAGGGGGCTCCGCCCGCAGGCGGTGGGGGAGAGAACTGTGCGGTTGCCCAAAATATTTCGGGCTATGGCAAGGTTCTCTCCCTCCGCCCCTTCGGGGCACCGCTCCCCCTCTGGCGCAAGCGCCACCTCCCCCGTATCGGGGGAGTCTGTCTCGCAGAGGGAGGTTTTCAGACCCCTGCAAAGTACGGTACCGTAAAAAAGGCAGAGCCTCCGCACGGGAGACTCTGCCTTAAACTTTATGCTTTTACTCCCCCAGTACCGCGGGATGGCCGGTCGGGGTGTGCTCGCTCTGGAATTTCAGCGCGGCGGCGATGAAGCCCTTGAACAGGGGGTGCGCACGGTTCGGGCGGCTCTTGAACTCGGGGTGGAACTGCGCGCCCAGATGGAAATCGCGGCCCGGGATCTCCACAGCCTCCACAAGGCGTCCGTCCGGGCTGGTACCGGCGATGACCAGACCATTCTCCTCGAACTCGGCGCGGAACTCGTTGTTGAACTCATAGCGGTGGCGGTGGCGCTCGTCGATCTCCGTCGTGCCGTAGCAGTCGGCCATCTTCGTGCCCGGCGTGATGACGCAGGGGTACTTGCCCAGACGCATCGTGCCGCCCTTCGTCTCAACGCCCTGCTGGTCCGGCATCAGGTCAATGACGTTGTGCTGGCCCTCGGGCGTAAATTCGCTGGAGTTGGCGTCGGCGTAGCCCAGCACGTTGCGGGCGTACTCCATAACCATGATCTGCATGCCCAGGCAGATGCCGAAATAGGGCACGTGGTTCTCACGCGCGTACTGCGCAGCCTGGATCATGCCCTCGATGCCGCGGTCACCAAAGCCGCCCGGCACAATGATGCCGTCCACGTCGCCCAGCTCGTCGGCGCAGCAGTCCTGGTCTACGAGATGCTCACTGTCGACCCACTTGATCTCGACCTTGCTCTCGTTCTCAAAGCCCGCGTGGTACAGGCTCTCCATGACGCTCAAATAAGCGTCGTGCAGCTTGACATACTTGCCGACCAGCGCAATCGTGCAGATCTTGCTGCGGGTCGCAATGCGGCTGATGAGCGCCTTCCACTCGGTCAGATCGCTCGGCGGGGTCTGCAGGTGCAGCTGGCGGGCCACGACGTTCGTCAGACCGGCGGATTCCAGCATCAGCGGGCACTCGTACAGGCTCGGCATCGTCAGGTTTTCAATGACGCAGTCGGGGCGCACGTTGCAGAACATGCTGATCTTGCGCTTGATGTCGTTGCCTACAGGGCCGTCGGCGCGCAGGACGATGATGTTCGGCGCAATGCCCATGCCCTGCAGCTCCTTGCAGGAATGCTGCGCGGGCTTGGACTTGTATTCGTCGGAGCCGGAGATGTAGGGCACCAGTACGACATGGATATAGCAGCAGTTCTCGGGGCCCTGCTCCAGACCGACCTGACGGATGGCCTCCAGGAAGGGTTGGCTCTCAATGTCGCCGGTGGTGCCGCCGATCTCGGTGATGACGACGTCCGCCTCGGTGCTCTTGGCCAGATTATAGATGTAGCTCTTGATCTCGTTGGTGATGTGGGGGATGATCTGCACGGTCTGGCCCAGATAAGCGCCCTGACGCTCCTTGTTCAGGACGTTCCAGTAGACCTTGCCGGTGGTCAGGTTTGAGTATTTGTTCAGATTTTCGTCGATGAAGCGCTCATAATGGCCGAGGTCGAGGTCTGTCTCGGTGCCGTCGTCGGTCACGAACACCTCGCCGTGCTGCAGCGGGCTCATCGTGCCCGGGTCAACGTTGATGTAGGGGTCCAGCTTCTGGCTGGCCACCTTCAGTCCGCGGGTCTTGAGCAGACGTCCCAGGCTGGCCGCTGTGATGCCCTTGCCCAGGCCCGACACAACGCCGCCGGTCACAAAAATATACTTCGTTGCCATAATTCGCCCTCCATGTCGGCGGATGCCAAACAACAGCGCCCGCCATATCCCAAAAAATTATCCTTTCCATTATACATCGGAAAAAACAGCTTTTGCAATATGGCGGGCATATTTTCTTTATTAAATTTGCAAAAAGTGGGTTTTACTTTGGATTCTTCAGCGCACGTCCGTGTACTTCAGGATCTCGCCGATCAGCACCTTCATGTCCAGCGGCTTGCCCACGTGGCTGTTCATGCCCGCGTCCAAGCAGGCCTTCACGTCATCGGCAAAGACATTGGCCGTCATGGCGATGATGGGCGTGCCCTCGCCGGGCTCACTCTCGACATCGAGCGAGCCGTGCATCTGGTCAACGAGCTTCTTTGTGATGGCCATGCCCAGACCCGTGCCCTTGTAGTGGGTGCGGCTCGAGCGCTGCTCCTGCGTGAACGGCTCAAAAATATGCTGCAGGAATTCCTCGCTCATACCGATGCCGTTGTCCTTGATCTCCATCCGCAGGTGGACAAGACCTTCTTCAAACAGCGTTTCCTTGGCGCGGAAGTTGATCTCGCCGCCGTCGGGCGTGTACTTGACGGCGTTGGAAAGAATGTTGATAAGCACCTGCCGGATATGCAGCTCACTGCCGATCAGGTACGGGTGCCAGAACGGGCCGATCTGCTTTGTGAAGGTCATGTGCCGGTCCACGATCTGGCCCTCCACGATGGAGCAGCAGGAATCCAGCAGCGCCCGCAGATCAAACGATGTGTCCAGCATCTGCATATTGCCGGATTCGATTTTGGTCATGTCCAGCACGTCGTTGATGAGGGAGAGCAGGTGGGACGCCGCACCGCGCATCTTGGTCATGCAGTCCCGCACGCGGGCCTTGTTGTCAAAGTTGTCCTCGGCAATGTCCAGCATACCCATAATGCCGTTGATGGGCGTGCGGATGTCGTGGGACATGTTGGACAGGAACTCCGTCTTGGCGACGCTGGCTTCCTCGGCCTTGCGCAGGGCTTTTTCGGTCTCGGCGCGGAACCGTTGGGAGCGGATGGCCAGTGCGATGCAGACCGCGGTAACCAGAACGCACAGGCAGGTCAGCACGATAATGGCCGGGTACTGATAGGCCAGCCGCGTCAGGGAGAACGGCTGCTGCCCCAGGTTGATGTAGGCGTTGGTGATGGTGCTGATCTCGGCGCGGGTCAGGCTGTCGATGCTCTTGTTCAGCACAGTGCGCAGCAGCACATCGTAGTCCTGCCGGACGCCGATGCAGAAATTGCGCTGCTCGTCGCTCAGCATCGAGCGCAGCTCGTTGCGCGTGTCGTCAAAGACCGTGCGCTCGGCCTGGTAGGTGTAGGTATAGTAGGCATCGACGGTTCGTCGCGCTCCTCGGTCCTTCGCAGCACCGGGATCAGGTCGATCTGCCCGGCAGCCAGCTGCTGCATGGCCTGTTGGTTGTTGCCGTTCAGGCAGGAGTATGCAAAGGTTACGTTCTCATACTGGGCAATGTCCTGCAGCAGCTCATAGGCGTAGCCGCTGCGGCTGCCGTCTGCAGCGGTGGCCATGTAGCCGGTGTAGGGGTAGAAGCCGACGCGCAGGGTGCGCAGGGTGGTCCGGCCACCGTCTGCGGCATGCACAGGCATGGCAAAGCCAAGCAGAACGCTGACAGCCAGGCTGAACAACAGCAGCATGGCTGCCCCGCGTCTGCTTACGCCGGGATTCTCCTTCTTATTCATCGAAAACAGCTCCGGTCTTTTTAGCGCGGCAGCCGGGCAGGGATGCAGGGCCCGCGGCGCCGCACGTATATTTTGCAGGCATGGCCCGGGCAGCTTCGGTGTCGTCCGCCGCGGGCATCATCTCGGATGTTTTTACAGCTCCCGGATCGCGGCCAGCACTTCCTCATGCGCGGCCACCACCGGCGGCCAGAGGCTGGCATCCTCCAGCGGCTTCGGGCCGCGGACTGCATCGCAGAGCGTGGCGGCGGTCTTATACAGGCGGTCCATGCCAAGGTTCTGGGCCACGCCCTTCAGCGTGTGGCTGGCGCGGAAGGCCAGCTCCCAGTCCTGGGCGGCCAGCGCGTCCTTCAGCTGGTTGAAGCTGGGGTCGCCGGGGTATTTCAGCACAAACTTTTTGATGAGTGCCTCGCTGGGCAGTCGGCTGATGGTTGCCTTGTAATCGCCGCCGATGCGGTCATAAAATTCCTGCAATGTCATAGGGGACCTTCTTCTTTCTTACAATTTATCGGATTCCTGATTTGGCTTTGTTTTTTCTGCTTCTTCTGCGGAAAATGCTGCGGTGATACATTTGTTCCGGCACTCCTTGGCCTGATACAGCAGTTTGTCCGCCTGACGGATGCCGGGGTCAAGGGGGCAGGCACCGTACACACCGCCGATGCTGACCGTCAGATGCAGGTCGGGGTATTCGATCATGTGCAGCGCCTGCACCGTCGCGCGGATCTGCTCAAGCCGCTTTATAAAGACATGCTCCGGGATATGCGGGAAAATCAGCAAAAACTCATCGCCGCCGTACCGCACCAGTGCATCGTTGCGGTTGCGCACGCAGGCCGTTACCGCACTCACCAGAATGCGCAGCGCGTCGTCGCCGGCCTGATGGCCGTAGACGTCGTTGATCTGCTTGAACTGGTCAAGGTCCAGCATGGCTATGGCATCCACTTCCATGAGCTTCCGCAGCTGCTTCTCAAAGAAGCGGCGGTTATAGGCGTTGGTCAGGACATCATGGTAGAGGTCATGATGGTAGTCAAAAAACTGCTCTACAGGGTCGGCCTGCCCGGCAGCGCCGATATACGTGGGTACGCTGTCATCGCTCCACAGGGAGCACAGGCGCACGTGATGCCAGCGAAGTTCGCCGTCAACGGGCAGCAGCATCGAAAGCTCAGTGTAGGGGTGCTCTGCGCTGGTGGCGCGCAGCGCCTTCTGGATGCGCGCAATATCCGCAGGGGCAAACCCGATTTCCTCGACTTCATCGGGCAGGAGCAGATCCTTGGGCACGCCCATGTGCTCCGCCGCCCACGCCGAGAAGGAAAGGTGACCGGTGGCAACGTCATAGTCAAACTGTATGCAGCGGACGCTTTGGTTAAAGAACCGGCCCTTCTGCTGCAGACGGGACAGCGATTGCACGATATGCTCCTGCCCGGGCAGTGCGTTCTCCCGCAGGAGGGCATCGGAGATATGCTGTGCGTCTGCCAGACGGTGCAGCTGGCTGCCGGTGTCCGAAGCAATGCTCAGCTCGGCATGCAGCTGCGCGCCGCACTCGGTCAGGCATTCCAGCAGCAGCGGGTTGAACTGCCCGCACTCCCCGTTCAGGATCATCTTCACCGCGGTGTCGTGGTCGAACGCTTTTTTGTAGCAGCGCTCGCTCGTCAAGGCGTCGTATACATCGGCCAAAGACACGACCTGCGCGGCGATGGGGATCTGCTCACCTTTAAGCCCGTCCGGGTAGCCGCGCCCGTCCCAGCGCTCATGATGCCAGCGGCATATAGCGTAGGCCGTTTTGACAAGGTCGGACTCCTGCTGGAACGGCAGCTTTTCCAGAATCTCCGAACCAATTGTGGTGTGGGTTTTCATGACCTCGAATTCTTCCTTCGTCAGCCTGCCGGGCTTGTTCAGGATGGATTCGGGAATGTTGATCTTGCCGATGTCATGCAGCGCCGAAGCGGTGCTGATGAGCGAAATATCCGCGGCGGTCAGGTGGTATTTGTCGGTTTTCTGCACAAGCGTGTGCAGCAGAATATCGGTGGCTGTCTGGATATGCAGCACGTGCATACCGCTCTCCCCGTTGCGGAACTCCACAATATGGCTCAGTATGTTGATCATCGTGGAGTTGCTTTTCTCTTTTTCATAAACCTGCTCGGCCACAAGGCGGACCAGCCGCTTCTGTTTGGCGTAAAGCATCAGGGTATTGATGACGCGGCGGCGCACGACGGCCATGTCAAACGGGCGGCTGATATAGTCGGTAGCGCCCAGATCATAGGCACGCTCGACGTAGCTGGACGCATTCTCCGCCGAAATCATGATGACGGGGACCTCGTCGATCCAGTGGTATTTGTTCATCATGGCCAGCACTTCAAAGCCGTCCATCTCGGGCATCATAATATCGAGCAAAAGCAGGTCGATGTCCGTCGCGGACTGCAAAATGGCCACAGCCTGTCTGCCGTTTTCCGCCTCCAGAATCTCATAACCGTCACCCAGCATTTCCGTCAGGATGGCGCGGTTCATCGCGGAGTCGTCCGCAATCAGGATTTTCTCTTTTTCACTCATGACTTCACCTATAATTACAAGCGGAGCAAACGCGCGGTAAAAATATACATTCTCCAATGCTTTATCATTATAGTATAATAGGAACCGGGAAAGCAACCAATTTGTGCAAAACAATCGAAAAATATTCCAAAAAAGCAAAAAAGATGAAAAGGCGGGTGCTCCACCTGCGTGAAGCATCCGCCTGACCCCAAAATTATTTTCTCTTTCTCTTGGCAGCCACGGCCCCAACCATGCTCACCGCTGCGGCGGCCAGCGCGGGGTAGAGCACCAGACAAAACGCCTGATACCACGTCGGCACAAAATACTGCCATACGGCGGGCAGGGTGTCGGCGGCGTTCAGCGTGATGTCGCTCATTGTCAGCGTCACGGTCTTGTTTTCCTCGGGGCTGCAGGGGTCGAGCCGCAGCGCGGCCAGACTCGTGCGCGGCAGCGTGTAGACGTACTGCCCGCTTCCCAGACTCTGCGGGAACACCCGGCGGTCCGCGGAGTAATCCTCGCCGACCTTTGTCGTGTAGTACAAGCACATTTCCCGCGCCTCACCGTCAAATTCGGCGGTGTAAGAAATCGTGCGCACCACGCGGCTGCCCACGTCCTCCAAAATCATCTGCGGGTCGCCGTCCTGTGTCGTCAGCGTGCCGTCCGCGCCCTGCATAAGGCCCACCAGCTGCCAGTCGGTCACGGCCATCGTCTCCTCGGCCAGACGGCCCTGCGCCCGGGCGGCGGCGTCACTGCCAAAGTGCACTGCGCCCAGCACCAGCCAGACGGCCAGCGCCAGCAGATACGCCGTCAGCGGCAGCGCGCCGCGGCGGGAGAACCAGTTTTTCAAAGCCTTCACTGCGCGCTCACCTCCATCGGCATCGGGGCAAAGCCCGCATCGGTCACGCGGTACAAAAGCGTCTCGCCGCTCTGCGCCGCCGCCAGCTTGTCGGTAAACAAATCGGCGTAGCTCTGCACAAAAATATCGTCCAGCGTCTGGATGTACAGCACCGTGCAGCCGTTGCCGCGCACGATGCCGTCCAGCTCCTCTGCTGTAAAACCGTGGTAGTAGGTGTTTTTTACGCCCTCGCTGGGCTGCAATTCGGGCAGACCCAGCTCGCCGCCGCCGCCGATCATCTTGGTCTCGCCGGTGTCGGGGTCGGTGGTAACGGTGCCGGAGTAATCCACCAGAATCGGGTAGAAGTCAAACACGGCGCTGAACCAGCCCTCGCCGTTGTCGCCCTGCCCGACGTAGAACACGCGGTCATCGGGGGCGAGGTAGCTGCACACCAGCTCGGCCTCGGCGCGCTCGGCGCGGCGGTCGGTGAACTCGCTGTCGGCAAAGCCCAGCACACTCAGCTGCGGCAAAATCAGCTGGCCCTGGCGGAACAGCATCCCGCAGGCCAGCGCCAGCACAAACAATTCAAACACAGCGTGCGGCTGGCGGCGGACCGCAGTAAAAACCGCTGTCGGGCCGTCGGCCCCGCCCTTGACCGTGATCTGCGGCAGCAGCGCCACCGACAGGGAGGCCAGCGCAAGGATGAACCAGCCGATGTAATAGCTGTAAATGTAGCGGTTATAGTCAACCAGCTGTTCAGCTTGGAACGGCACAAAGATAAAGCCGTAGCTCAGCGCCAGCATGAGGTTGTAGCCCAAAAAGCAGACGCCGGACAGCGCACCGATGACCGCGATGCGTGCCTTGAGCCGCCGCGACGCCGCAGCCAGAATCGCCACGGCAAACACGATGGCAATCAGCGCAACCACATTGCGGCCCTGCCCGATCATGCTCAGCTTGCCGTCACTCGTCCAGAATTGGTGGCCCATGTCGGCCATCGCAGTGCGGAACTGTGCCTCACGCTCGGCGTAAAAGCCCTCCACCGGCTGCCCCAGCAGAATTTTAATGCCGTTGACCACGACGGCGGACAGCGGGGCGCTCGTCTCGCCAACGCCGGAATCACTGGCGCTGCGGCTGACGAGCCAGCCGACATAGCGCACATTCCACAGATAGTAAATTGCCATCGGCGCGGCAAAGCAGGCAACGCTGAACCCGGTGCGGGGGAGCAGACCGGCCTTGAAATCGCCGTCGTCGGCAAACAGCCACTCGTCCACAGCCACCAGCCCCGCCGCCACCAGCGCCAATACAAACGTATTGGCCTTGATGTTCGCGGACAGCGCCAGAATCGGCAGCACGGCCCACTTGGGGGCTGAATTTTGGCGCAGCGCCAGCCACGCGGCCACCGCCCCGCCGAACACAAGGCCCGCGGGCACATCGCCGTAGCTGGTCATGTAGGTGGTCGTCAGGTAGATCGTGTGGTTGTAGTTCGTGAAGAAGAACGGCACGCACCACAGCACGGCGGCCATCGGCACGGCCACGCGCCATTTTGCCCGCGGGATGGCCCCCACAACGGCGGCAAACACGGAAAAATACAAAATGTCATAACCGACGTAAATTTTCCAATCTGCATAATCGCCGAAAAACTGGAAGAAATACGCCAGCAGCGGCAGGCCGGGGTTCTGGGTCGCGGCCCAGGGCGTGCCCAACTTGGCGGTGGCGTACAGGCTGTCGTTGACCTTCGTGATCTTGACCGCCGTTGCCCACAGGCTCAGCTCGTCAAAGTCCGTCGCCATAGGCTGTCGCACGAAAAAGTAGACCGTGAACGCCAGCGCCATGCCCCAGAACAGCACGCTGCCCGGGGTGAAAAGGCGCTGTGCCGCGCCGGTGCTGCCCCTGCAGGACGCCGCGACCCAGACGCCGCCCGCCAGACAGAGAAGATACAGCAGCCACGCGGCGGGGTAGAGAACGCCCGCCATTGCGGCCAGTGTCAGCACCGCGACGATGGCGGACAGTGCCGTCAGTGGTGCGACGGATGCCGGGACGCGGCATTTCAGCGTCAGCACCGCGCAGCCGCAGAACAGCGCCGCCACCGCCGCCAGTACGCAGAGTAGTTCCATAGGGTCAGCTCCTTTACGGGGAAATAGTAGGGGAGGGATTCATCCCTCCCGTGAAGTTTTCCATTGCCGCACACGGGCACGGAGCGGTCAAGACCGCTCCCTACAGGGCACCCGTAAACGTTAGTCCGTAGGGAGGGGTCTTGACCCCTCCGGGGAGGTCTCCGCCAGCGCACACACCCCGGGAGGGATAAATCCCTCCCCTACGAATCCTTCTTTATAAAGAAGGAACAAACCGCGCTCGCCATCGCCGCCGCCACTGCCGGCACAAACGCCAGCACCAGCCACCAGCCAACCGTCGGGACAAAGCGGGTGTACCATGGGCGCGGGGGGTTCAGATCAATGCCGGTAAACAGCGTCGGCACGCCGCCCACGCTGTCCGGGTCAATGCGCAGCCCCGTGACCCACTGCCCGCCCAAATCAAACGTGTAGACGCCGGGGGCCGTGACCTTGGCGTAGACCTTCTGCGCCTCGGTGTAGTCGGTCTGGCCGGGCTTTAAATAGTACAGCGCCACGCCGCCCGGGGGCAGCCGGTGCGCCGCATCCAGCACGGCGGTCTCGATGTACCCCTGGCCCTGCCAGTAAATATGCGGGTCGCTGTCGGTGGAAAGATACCACGCCGGGTCGTCGTCCGGCGGCGTCCACCATTCGTTGGATGAATAGGGCGCAAAGCTCTCGGTCACCAGCTCGGCGGCGTCCACGTGCGTCTGGGGCATTTTGCCCTGCAGCTTGTAGTTCAGCATGACGCCGCAGCCGACGAGACACCGCACCACCCAAAGCACCGCCGCCAGCAGATACGCCAGCAAAAGCAGCTGCCGCGCCTTCAAAAGCGGTTTACGCATTTACTCCACCCCGCTTTCTGCCACAGCTGCCAGCTTGAACGGCACTGCCGCGTCCGCGCCCTCAAAATGATAGAGCGTTGCGGGCATGTCGTTGGTCAGCCCGCCCTCAAACAGGGGGCTGAATTCCCGCTGCAGATAGTCGTCCGCGCGGTCGATCAGGATATAATCGCAGTCCTTCTCGGCCATGTAGGCGACCAGCGTGTCCGGCACGCAGACGGCCTTGTAGTCGTAGAGCGTCCAGTTTTCGCTCTCGACCAGATTCATAAAATCGCTGTCCCAGCGGTCCTGCGTCTCGCCCAGACGGCCATAGAAGCCGCCAAAGCCGTTCACGACCTGCGCGGTCAGCTCGTACCGATAATAATACCATCGCGTGGCGTCGTCGCCCTGGCTGATGACCAGCACGCGGTCCGGCCAGCCCAGCACGGTGTTCATCGTGTCGGCGCGGTTCTGCACGTCGGCGCGCAGCGTGTACAGGCTGTCGGCACCGGACCAGAAGCCCGCCGCGGGCACACCGCGCCAGCAGAATACGGCAAAAATCACCGCCGCCGCGCCGCCCGTCGCCAGCTGCGCCAGCCGCTCCCGCGCACCGCGCGCCAGCAGGCAGAGCATCGCCAGCATCCACGCCTGATAGTAGGGGGCCAGATAGCGGTCATAGTCCTTGAGCGCCAGTCCCTCCAGGTCGGAGAAGTTGTAGTTGTACAGAATCAGATGGAACAGATACAGCGCCGCAAAGCAGAACGCAAACCCCAGATGCGCGGCCAGCACGCGGCGGCGCGGTGCGCCCCTGTCGGCGGCCAGCCATGCCGCGGCGGCGACCATCGTAATGGCAGCCACAGCCATGATGCCGCCGCCCAAAAGGCAGATGCGCCGCGTAAAGAACGCGCTGCCCATGGCGGCCATGATCTGCGCGAACTTTTCGGTGCGGCCCATGCCCAGCAGCTGCTTTACGCCGCCGACCAATACCGCGCCGTAGCTCAGGCCCTCACTGCCGACGCTCGCGGCGGTGTCCGCCGTGGGGGTGACAGCCGCCGTGTAGCGGCCCCAGCTTGAAAACGCCGCCAGCACGATAACAGCCAGTGCGCCCGCCCGGAGCAGAGCCTTGGGGAACGCCTTTCTGCAGGGCTCGTCTGCGGCCAGCCACAGATCCAGCCCGATCAGGAATGCCGTGATCAGCCCGTAGGCAAAGCAGATGTCCTTGGTAAGCGTCAGCACGGCCAGCGGCAGCGCAACAAGCCAGTAGGCAATTTTGCGGCGTCCCACCGCGAAATACAGGCAGAGCGTGCCGCCGAACAGCATCGCCAGCGGCAGGTCTGCCATGGCGTTGACGTACTGCGCTGCGTAGCTGCCCGTGGGCGTGGCCGAGAAGAAAAACGGCAGCAGGAACCCCGCCGCGAACACGAGCACGCCGCCCGCCCAGCGCTCCCGCGGCAGGGCGGACGCAGCGGCCAGACAGGCCAGCGCCAGCGTGTCAATGGCGGCCAGACAGGCCCACTCGGCCCAAGGGCCGAAGGGCTGGAACAAAAATGTGATCAGACTCGTTGCCGGGTAGGTGAAGGACGCCTTCAGGTTGACCGGGTCGGCCACATAGAATGCGCCGCGCTCCACGACCATCTTGGGGGCCAGGCCCCACGCCGTGAACTCATCCCACTGGGTAAACATCGGCTGCTGTACACAGAACAGCAGCCAGATAAACGCAGCACCGCCTAAAAACAGCGTGAAACCGGGGACGGAGGCCGCTCTTTTCCAGGCAGCGGCCACCCCGGCGGGGCGGTATTGCACAAGCCCGACGACCCACACGGCGGCCAGCGCCAGCAGTACAGCCACAGCGCCAACGCGCAGGAAACCCGCGACCCCGCAGAGATACAGCACGACCACCGCGCCGCTCAATACCGGCAGCGGCAGCAAGGCTGGGGAGAGATTGGATTTTTCGCCCAGTATCGCACAAGCGCCGGACAGCAAAAGCAAAAGCGCAAGGGCGTAGAGTAGATGCAGCATGGGTGTGAGCCTCCTTTCGTGTTGTGGTAAGCCTTCCCCCGTGGGGGAAGGTGGCCCGTAGGGCCGGATGAGGGGCAGCCTTGCCATAATTGCCCGTGAACGGCGTGCCGGAGCACACCCGCCCCTCATTAGTCACCTTCGGTGACAGCTTCTCCCCCGAGGGGAGAAGCCTTTTCTTTACTTATAAATCGTATACACCGGTCCTACAAAGTAATGCTGGAACAAAAGCACGGCCCCGGCAAACGCATACCAGCCGCACAGCGTTACCGCCAGCGCCTCGCCCTTGGCCGCGGTCAGCCGCGGGGCCAGCACCCGCCGCAGCACAGCCGCCGCGGCCAGCACCAGCAGCAGCCAGACCGGCAGGAAATACCGCGTCTGCAAGCCGACGATGCGCACCATGCCCACCGGTGTGTAGGTGATGTACATGGCGGTCATCGCACCCACGGCGTAGACCAGGCCGAACGCGCCCAGCCAGCCCATGCGGCGTCGGCCCAGCGTGTCGGTCTGCGCGGTGCAGAGCATCGCCGCCGCCAGCAGCACCGGCGGTGCGGTGATGCTGATAAACGCAATCGGCATATCCTTCCAGCCGAACAGCCCCAGCTGGCCGAGGAACCCGTCGTTCTCATACAGTGTGCCCAGCAAAACCGCGATGTAACGCAGCGGATTTTTCAAAACAAACAGCAGCTGCGCACCGCCGTTCACGGTGGTGCCGCCCTGGCGGGCAATCGCGCCGTAGTTGTGGCGCAAAAGCGTGCCGTACTGCTCCACACCGAGGGTCAGCGCCAGTGCGCCCGCAACGGTCAGTACGGCGTACACGGCGCGGCTGAAACGCACCTTCCACTCGGATTTCCGTAAAATCAGCGGCAGCACGACCCACAGCAGATTGATATACGGCTTGGTGCCGTTGGCGAACACGCAGGCCAGCGCATAAAAAAGCGCCGTCTTATCGTTCCATTCGTCCCGCGCCAGCAGGGCCAGCATGAGGTAATAGCAGCCCAAAAGCGTCGCGTCGTAGCTCAGCGACGCACCCATGTAGAGCGACATCGGCATAAGCATAATGCACAAAAACGCAGGTCTGCATTTGTGCGCACTGCGCAGCGCTGCATAGCACAGCGCCGTGTAGGCCAGCAGGTTCACGAGCCGCCCGCCGTACAGGCAGCCCAGTGCGCCAAGCCCAAACAGCCGCGCCAGTGCCATGCCCAGCGCACCGGGCAAAAACGGCAAAATCAGAAAGCTGACCGGCTCGGTCACGCGCTGCGGCACAGAGTCCCTATACAACCAGGTAAGATACTGTTCAAAACTGTCCCGGATGCTCTCCACCCGGCCATCCTTGCCGTACTGCTTCAGCGCGTACCCGGCGGAGTTGAACGGCTGCTCGGCGTGGGTGTCGGGGTCGGTGCCCAGCCCTGCCGAGGTGTGCGCGTTGACCCACGCGCCGGGAAACGCCGCAACAAGCTCGTCCACGTCCTCGGGGTAGCCGCGCTGGGCATCAAAATCGAACCGGCCCATGGATATAGCGTAGGTGCGAAGATAATGGTCGGTCTCGTCGGGGGTCTGCATCGGCGGGTTGGCAAAGGCGAACAGCACGCCGCACAGCAGAATGCACGCCGCGCCCTTTTTGGCAAAGTCCCTGACCCGCCGCAGCGCCAGCGCCGCCGCACCGGCCAGCACGGCCAGCCCCACGCAAAGGCCGGTCACGCCCACCGCAGATACCCCGCGGGCGTCCAGCCCGTAGAACACGCGCCAGTAGTAGCTGACGACGACGCCCAGCGAGGCGCAGACCGCCAACACGAAAGCCCACCGGGCGGCGGGCTGCTGCACGGTGGGTAGGGACAACTTCTTTTTGGAAACGTTTGACATAAAATCAGATTCCTGTAGGGGCGAGGCATGCCTCGCCCGGCTGTTCGCCGCGCCGCAAGGTATCCGGCTTGGCAAGGTCGGGGGCCGGGCGTACCCGGCCCCTACAGTGCATGAAAAATCTGCGATGTTACAGAATATACTGTCCGACCTTGTACTGATCCAGGTTGCCGCGCAGGAACTCGATGGTCGCAGCCAGGCCCTGCTCAAAGGTGTACTGGGGCGCCCAGCCGGTCAGCGCACGCAGCTTGGTGGAATCGCCCAGCAGGCGGTTGACCTCGCTCTTTTCGGGGCGCAGACGCTCGGCCTCGCAGACAATCTTGGCGTTCGGGTTGATCTGGGCAATCAGCTCGTTGGCCAGATCACCGATGGAATGCTCAACGCCCGTCGCAATGTTCAGCTCCTGGCCAATCGCGGCGTCGCAGTCGGCAATCGTCATAAAGCCGTTGGCCGTGTCCTTGACATAGTTGAAGTCGCGGGTCGGGGTCAGGCTGCCGAGCTTGATCTCGGTCTGACCGGCCAGCAGCTGGGTGATGATGGTCGGGATAATGGCGCGTCCGCTCTGGCGCGGGCCGTAGGTGTTGAACGGGCGCACGATGGTGACGGGCAGGTCAAAGCTGCGGTAGAAGCTCTCGGCCAGGCGGTCCGCGCCGATCTTGGTGGCGGAGTAGGGACTCTGGCCCTGGAACGGGTGCTTCTCGTCGATGGGCACGTACTGCGCCGTGCCGTAGACCTCGCTGGTGGAGGTGACAAGCACGCGCTGGGTGTCCAGCTCACGCGCGGCGTTCAGCACATTCAGCGTGCCCTTGATGTTGGTGTCCACGTAGCTGTCCGGGCTGTGGTAGGAGAAGGGGATCGCGATGAGCGCGGCTAGATGGAACACGCGCTCCTGCCCGCGCATGGCGGTGCGCACGCCGTTGGGGTCGCGCACGTCGCCCATGAAGATGTCGATTTCGCTGCGGATCTCCGGCGGCAGGGTGTCGATCCAGCCCAGCGAGCCAAAGGAATTGTACAGACAGAACGCGCGAACCTTTTCGCCGCGCTTGACGAGTTCTTCGGTCAGGTGGCTGCCAATAAAGCCGTCTGCGCCGGTGACCATAACGGTGTGTGCCATTGCTTGCTCCTTTTTAAAAAGGGGACAGTGCCCCATATTTCAACTTTATTACAAAACAGTATAACCGATTTCGGGGAAGATTTCAACTGTAAGTTATGAATAGTGAATGGGCGGCTGCACGAACGCGGCCCTCATCCGGCCCCGTCCGCTGACGGATGGGGGCAAACCTCGCCTTACAGCCCGTTTACAGTTTTGCAAAAAATCCCTATTTCCCTATTGACATACGGTTAATTCCGTGTTATCATACAGTCAACCTACAAATCACATAGGTTTATTACAAAAAAGCAAGGAGGTGCAAAGTATATGGCTCACGTTTTCGGTGATCTGTTGCGTCAGAACTTCCGCTGTGGCCGAATGCCTAACTCCCGGGCAAATGCAGTCCGGGCGCGGGGCAATGCTTTGCACTGCCTGTAAAGTCGGTGCCGCACTGCATATTCTGCCCGGGAGTTGTACCAAAACGACCCCCGGCTTTTCTTTTACAAAAAACAGAAATAAAACAGAAATGAGGATTTTATCATGAGCGAGCGTAAACTGCATTTTGAGACCCTTCAGCTGCACGTCGGCCAGGAGCAGGCCGATCCCGTCACCGATTCCCGTGCGGTGCCTATCTACCAGACCACTTCCTATGTTTTCCCCAATTCCCAGAATGCCGCTGACCGCTTTGCACTGAGGGCCGAGGGCAACATCTACGGCCGCCTGACCAACTCAACCGAGGATGTTTTTGAAAAGCGCATCGCGGCTCTGGAGGGCGGCGTTGCCGCGCTGGCCGTTGCCTCCGGCGCCGCTGCCATCGACTACACCCTTCAGGCACTGGCCCAGAACGGCGGGCACATTGTGGCGCAAAAAACCATCTACGGCGGCACCTCCAACCTGCTGGCCCACACGCTGCCCGCGTTCGGTGTGCAGACGACCTTTGTCAACGCCCATGATCTGGCCGAGGTCGAGGCTGCCATTCAGGACAACACCCGCGCTGTCTATATTGAAACGCTTGGCAACCCCAACGCCGACATCCCCGACATTGACGCCATTGCCGCTATCGCCCACAAGCACAGCATTCCGCTTGTCATCGACAACACCTTCGGCACGCCCTACCTGATCCGCCCGATCGAGCATGGTGCCGACATCGTTGTCCATTCTGCCACCAAGTTCATCGGCGGCCACGGCACCTCTCTGGGCGGCATCATCGTTGACTCCGGCAAGTTTGACTGGAAGGCCAGCGGCAAATTCCCCGCCTTCTCGGAGCCGAACCCCAGTTACCACGGCGTCTGCTTTGCCGAGGCTGCCGGCCCTGCCGCCTTTGTGACCTATGTGCGCGCCGTGATCCTGCGCGATCTGGGCGGCTGCATCAGCCCGTTCAACGCATGGGTGCTGCTGCAGGGTACCGAGACGCTCTCCCTGCGTCTGGACCGCCACAATGAAAACACCAAAAAGGTCGTCGAGTTCCTGACCCACCACCCCAAGGTGGAGAAGGTCAACCACCCCAGCCTGCCCGATCACCCCGACCACGCCCTGTATGAGAAGTATTTCCCCAACGGCGGCGCGTCCATCTTTACCTTCAACATCAAGGGCGGCCAGAAGGAAGCCTTTGCGTTCATCGACCACCTGCAGATCTTCTCTCTGCTGGCGAACGTCGCTGATGTGAAGAGCCTGGTCATCCACCCGGCCACCACCACCCATGCTCAGCTCTCCCCTGAGGAGCTGGCCGACGTCGGCATTCAGGAGAACACGATCCGCCTGTCTATCGGCACCGAGCATATCGACGACATCATCGCCGATCTGGCACAGGCTCTTGACGCTGTCGAGTAATTTGTAAAGTTTTAGAGGGAACAGGGATTATATAGAACACCGCCGCCCGTGGGTTGCAAGCCCCATGGGCGGCGGGCTTTGTTTACGTAGAGAGCCTTCCCCCTAGGGGAAGGTGTCTGCGGCTCTGCCCGCAGACGGATGAGGGGCGACCTGCCGCAATTGCCCGTTTACGGATAGTTCCCCCACATACCCGCCCCTCATCCGGCCCTGCGGGGCCACCTTCCCCCTAGGGGGAAGGCTTGGGACTTGCACTGCGTCAATGTTTGTTGTATCATTTATATACAAATTCTCCCACAAAGGAGCTATCCCCATGCCCCATATCATCGAAATTACAGATTTATCCGCCCCCGAGCTGGCTCCTTACACCAGGCTCACCGAGGCCCAGCTGCGCAATAAGCTGGAGCCCGAAAAGGGTATCTTCATCGCCGAAAGCCCCAAGGTCATCGGCACGGCGCTGGACGCCGGGTGCGAACCGCTCTCCTTTTTGATGGAACGCCGCCAGATCGACGGCCCCGCCGCGGGCGTGCTGGCCCGCTGCCCCGACGCCGCCGTCTACACCGCGGACCGCAGTGTGCTGCAGGCCCTGACCGGCTACGCGCTGACCCGGGGTGTGCTCTGCGCCATGCGCCGTCCGCAGCCGCGCAGCGTCGAGGCACTGTGCAGAGACGCCCGCCGCGTCGCGGTGCTGGAGGGCATCGTGGATTCCACCAACATCGGGGCCATCTTCCGCGGGGCCGCCGCACTGGGTATGGATGCGGTGCTGCTCTCGCCGTCCTGCTGCGACCCGCTCTGCCGCCGTGCCGTCCGCGTCAGCATGGGCACGGTGTTCCAGGTGCCGTGGGCAACGCTGGGTGACAGCCCTGCCGACTGGCCCGAGGCCGGGATGGCCCGCCTGCACGCGCTCGGCTTTAAAACTGCCGCCATGGCGCTGGACAGCCGAGCCGTCAGCATTGATGACCCCGCGCTGCGCGCCGAGCCGCGCCTTGCCATCGTGCTGGGCACAGAGGGCGACGGCCTGGCCCGCACCACGATTGCCCACTGTGACTACACCGTTATGATCCCCATGCAGCACGGCGTAGACTCACTGAACGTGGCCGCGGCAGGGGCCGTGGCGTTCTGGGAGCTGCGGGCAAGATAATATAGCGTGCCTTCCCCCGTGGGGGAAGGTGTCTGCGGCCCCGCCCGCAGACGGATGAGGGAAAACCTTGCCTTGATTGCCCGCGAACGGGTTGCTATGGGAAGGCCGCCCCTCATCCGACCTCGCTCCGCTCGGCCACCTTCCCCCACTGGGGAAGGCTTTTGTGCGCTCCGTCAATCTGCCACAAAAACATTACAAAACTTTTACGCCCTGCTGACCGAAACGTCGGCGGGGCTTGTTGTTTTTGACGGAGCAAAATGTTACAATAATTATACAAGCACGCAAAATGCGTGCAATAACAAATGCGGGGGTTTTCTTCCATGGGCTTCCTGAAAAAATTCACCAAACAGGAGATCAGCTGGATGATGTACGACTGGGCCAACAGCGCCCACTCGGTCATCGTCGTGACTATCCTGCCCATCTTCTTTGACACCGTTGCGGGCTACACCGCCGACAGCGTGTCCAGCATGTCCACCTGGGGCTTTGCCACCAGCCTGGCTATGGCCATTGTCGCCCTCAGCGCGCCGTTCCTGGGCGTGTTCGGCGACATCCGCGGTATGCGCAAAAAGCTGTTCACGGCATTTATGCTCATCGGTGTTGTCTCGGTAGCAGGGCTTTCCTTCACGCCGTTCATGGACTTCACCGCCTCGCCGGATGCGGCGGGCAGGGTCGCGGCGATAGTGCTGGTGCTCTACATCACAAGCACCATCGGCTTTGATGCGTCCTGCATCTACTACGACGCTTTCCTGACCGACGTCACGACGGAGGACCGTATGGACTCGGTCTCGACGCTGGGCTATGGCCTCGGCTACATCGGCGGCTCGACGATCCCCTTGCTGATCTTCCTCATCATGAACGCCGTCGGCGTGCCGATGCTGACCTGCCTCGGGTTCATCTTTGGCCTGACCGCCGTGTGGTGGCTCGTGTTCAGTGTCCCGCTGGTCAAAAACTGTGAGCAGACCTCCGGCAAGCCCTATAAGAAGGGCGACGTGGGGGCCAGCATTAAAAACGTGTTCACGACCATGAAGGAGATCGGCGCGGATAAGCCCATGCTGATCTACATTATATCGTACTTTTTCTACATCGACGGTGTGCATACCATCATCAGTATGTCTACAAGCTACGGCACCAACCTGGGGCTGGACTCCGCCGGTATGCTGCTGGCGCTGCTGCTGGTGCAGGTGCTGGGCCTGCCGTTCTGCCTGCTCTACATGAAGCTGGCCGAGAAGTTCGGCGCGCGCACGATGGTCGGCGTCGGCATCTGCGTCTACATGTTTATCTGCGTATTTGCGTTCTTTATGAACAGCCTATGGCAGTTCTGGATGCTGGCCGTGCTCTGCGCCACCAGCCAGGGCGGCATTCAGGCGCTGTCCCGCTCGATGTTCGGCAAGCTCATTCCCGACAAGTCCCGCAGCGGCGAGTTCTTCGGCTTCTTTGACATCTTCGGCAAGTTCTCGTCCATCATGGGCCCGGCGCTTGTCGGCTTTGTCAGTGCCTTTACCGCCAACAAAATGCTGGCCGACCAGGGTCTGACCGCCGCCACAGCCACCGCCGAGCAGGTCGATGCCATCAATGCCGCCGCCGGACCGTTCGGCATTTTGTCCGTCATCCTCATCATCATTGTCGGTGCCGTGCTGTACTTTGGCGTGCTGCCGAAAGTTATGACGAATGACGAGAGGAAGATTTGAAGCAGAATGCCCTCCCCCTTGGGGAAAGGTGGCCGAGGCCCCGCCCGAGGTCGGATGAGGGGCGAGTTGCCGGATATTGCCCGTAAGCGGGAAATACCGTAAGCTCTGCCCTCATCAGTCCGCTGCGCGGACAGCTTCCCCCTCGGGGGAAGCCTTTTTGAAAATTTGACTTTTTCCCTTCCACGCAGTACAATTATACCTACGCTGATACGAAAGGGGACCCCACATGCCGGAAGGCTATACCCATGTGCGCACCGCAAGAAAAGCTGCGGAAACCATCCACTACAAAATTCAGTGCCCGGCGGCGTTTGCGGCGGGTGCCAACGGCCCGGACAGCTTTTTCTGCTTTGAAATCTGGAAAAAGCGCGCCAAGCGCCGCTATGACCTGCCCGGCCTCGGCAACCGTATGCACGAGGAAAAGACCGGCGCGTTCCTGCGCAGTCTTTGCGCTAACGTCAAGACCCGCCCGCAGGTCGAGTACACGCTCGGCTTTTTGAGCCACTACGCCGCGGATACCGTCGTGCATCCGTTCATCTGTGCCATGTGCGCGCCCGGCCAGCCCTACGCGGGCAAGGGCGGGCACGGCTATCTGGAGATCGCGCTCGACTCGACGCTCCACGCCGAGGACACCGGCTCTGTGCTGGTTCCCGTCGATGACGTCAGCCCCCTGCCCACAGGGGAGGAGCTGGCCGACATCACGGCGCTGCTGCACACCTGTCTGCTGGAAACCTACGGCGAGGACATCCCCGTGGAGTACCTGGCCGATGCGTTCTGGCACACCTACAGGCTGCGCGGGCTGTTCCCCAGTAAGCACGGCGTGCGCCGGGTGTTTTTCTGGCTCGTGGAGCCGCTGTTCGGCGGGCGCGGCTTCATCACGGGCCACGTCTCGCCGCGGCAGCTGGACAAGCGCCTGCCAGACGACTGGACCGACCCGTTTACCGGCGAGCATCACGACGGCGGCCTGTTTGCGCTGCTGCCAAAGGCAGTTTTTCGCAGTGAGCAGTTCATGGGTGCGGCGCTGCTGTACTGGATGAACCGGCTGCCCCCCGCAGAATTTGCCGAAAAGCTCGGCAGTATGAGCTATCTGCAGGGCATCGCCACCCCCGAGAGCGACCCTGACACAACAAATCAAACCGAAAAGGAGAACACCGTATGATTCGCATTACCATGCAGAACGGCAAGACCATCGACATTGAGTTGGACCACAGCGCAGCCCCCATCACCTGCGAGAACTTTGAGAAGCTCGTCAAGGACGGCTTTTACAACGGCCTGACCTTCCACCGCATTATTCCCGGCTTCATGATCCAGGGCGGTGACCCGCAGGGCACCGGCATGGGCGGCCCCGGCTGGCACATCAAGGGCGAGTTCCTGCAGAACGGCGTTGCCAACCCCATCAAGCACACCCGCGGTGTCATCAGCATGGCCCGCTCGATGGACCCGAACTCCGCCGGCAGCCAGTTTTTCATCATGCACCAGGATGCCCCGCATCTGGACGGTAGCTACGCCGCCTTTGGCCATGTTGTGAACGGCATTGAGGTCGTCGATGAGATCGCCAACGTTGCCACCGACTGGAACGACAAGCCCCGCACGCCGGTTGTCATGGAAAAGGTCGAGATCGTCTGACAGCAATAAAGGAGCTATGCCCACGGGCATAGCTCCTTTTTATTATAAGGCTTCCCCCACAGGGGAAGGCGTTTGATTTCAAATCACATAATCATTCCCCGGCTGGCTGGTGTTCACCAGGTCCGCCAGAGTGATGCCGTCGAAATAGTCGTTGATCATCGTATTCAGCTTGCGCCACATCGGCAGGGTGCGGCACTCGGCCATGCGGCGGCACTCCACGGGGTTCTGCTCCAGGCAGGCCACCGGGGCCAGGCTGCCCTCGCTCAGGCGCAGGATGCTGCCGACGGTGTACTCCTCGGGCGCTTTGGTCAGGCGGTAGCCGCCGGACTTGCCGCGCAGACCGGTCAGGTAGCGCTCCTTGACAAGGCTTTTCACGATGGCCTCCAGATACTTTTCGGAAATTTCCTGCCGTGCGGCGATCTCCTTCAGGGGGATATAGCCGTCGTGCTGGTGCTCGGCAATATCGATCATAACACGCAGCGCATAACGGCCCTTCGTTGAAATCATCATAGTGGTATGCTCCTTACTGTTCTTATAACCTATTATACAGGTTGGTAAATAGGATGGCAACACCTTTTTGCAAAATAATTTTGGAAAATTCCCTATTACCCTATTGACAAACGGGGAAATATGTTGTACAATCCTATCAACCTACAAGAAAGGTATGAATTGATATGCGAAAGGGATTTGTGCCATACGCGCGATGTCGCCGTCATGAGCTGTAAAACCGCGACCGCTTTACAAATAAACAGAAATGACGATGGAGGAAACTACCATGAGCAAGATTTATACTTCCGCAGACCAGCTGATCGGCCACACCCCGCTGCTGGAGCTCACCCATATTGAAAACGCCGAGAACCTTGAGGCAAAAATTCTCGCTAAACTGGAATATTTCAACCCAGCCGGTTCCGTCAAGGACCGTATCGCCAGGGCCATGATCGACGACGCCGAGGCCACCGGCAAGCTGAAGCCCGGCTCCGTCATCATCGAGCCGACCTCTGGCAACACCGGTATCGGTCTGGCGTCCGTCGCCGCCGCCCGCGGCTACCGCATCATCATCGTCATGCCCGAGACGATGAGCGTCGAGCGCCGCCAGCTGATGAAGGCCTACGGCGCCGAGCTGGTGCTGACCGACGGCGCCAAGGGCATGAAGGGCGCCATTGCCAAGGCCGACGAGATGGCGAAGGAGATCCCCAACAGCTTTGTGCCCGGCCAGTTTGTAAACCCGGCCAACCCCGATGCCCACAAGCGCACCACCGGCCCCGAGATCTGGGAGGACACCGACGGCAAGGTCGACATCTTCGTGGCCGGTGTCGGCACGGGCGGCACTGTGACCGGTGTCGGCGAGTACCTGAAGAGCCAGAACCCCAACGTCAAGGTCGTGGCCGTTGAGCCGGCTTCCTCCCCCGTGCTGAGCAAGGGCACTGCGGGCGCGCACAAGATTCAGGGCATCGGCGCCGGCTTTGTGCCCGACGTGCTGAACACCAAGGTCTACGATGAGATCATCCCCGTCACCAACGAGGACGCCTTTGCCACCGGCAAGCAGGTCGGCCACAAGGAGGGCGTGCTGGTCGGCATCTCCTCCGGCGCTGCGATCTGGGCCGCCATCCAGCTGGCCAAGCGCCCCGAGAACAAGGGCAAGACCATCGTGGCCCTGCTGCCCGACACCGGTGATCGTTATCTGTCCACCCCGCTGTTCGCGGACTGATTGCAATAACAGGAAACCTTTGCTATAATAAAGGTACTGTTGCATACGAAGTGAAGGCCGTAGGGGCCGGACATGTCCGGCCCGCAGCTTTCCCGGCAATGCCCTGATAAGGCGAGGCCGCGGGCGAGGCATGCCTCGCCCCTACAACTCAAAAGCAAAAATGTGCAGCACGAAAGAACCGTGCTGCACATTTTTTTAACCAAGGAGGCCCCTATGTCAAATACCCCCGGCGCGTTGATCGCCATGAGCGGCGGCGTGGACAGCACCGTCGCCGCCTACCTGATGAAGCAGGCGGGCTGCCGCTGCATGGGCGCGACCATGCGCCTGTACCAGAATGAGGATCTGGGCCAGAGCGGGTTCCACACCTGCTGCTCGGCGAAGGACGTCGAGGACGCTGCCGAGGTCGCGTTCCAGCTCGACATCCCGTTTGAGGTCGTGAACTACACCGAGGAATTCCGTGAAAAGGTCATTGCCAAGTTCATCGAGACCTACGAGGCGGGCGGCACGCCGAACCCTTGTATCGACTGCAACCGCACGATGAAATTTGACAAAATGCTGGACTTTGCCCGGGAGCACGGCCTGGACTATGTGGTCACAGGCCACTACGCCCGCATCGAGCAGGACCCCGCCACAGGCCGCTGGCTGCTGAAAAAAGCACTGTACACCGATAAAGACCAGAGCTATGTGCTCTACGTCCTGACCCAGGACCAGCTGGCGCACACGAAGTTCCCGCTGGGCGGTATGGACAAACCGTCCATCCGCAAGATCGCCGAGGAGCAGGGCTTCTGCAACGCGCGCAAGCACGACAGCCAAGACATCTGCTTTGTGCCCGACGGCGACTACGTCGGCTTTATGGAGCGCTACACCGGCAAATATTACCCGGACGGCGACTTTTTGGACGTGAACGGCAATGTTGTGGGCCGCCACCACGGCGCGGTGCGCTACACCTGCGGCCAGCGCAAGGGGCTGGGGCTGGCGTTGGGCGCGCCGGTCTACGTCTGCGGCAAGGATATGGAGAAGAACACCGTCACCGTTGGCCCCGAGAGCGAGCTGTTCAAGACGACGCTGGTCGCCAGCGACTTCAACTGGATTTCGATTCCCGAGCTGACCGCCCCCATGCGCGTCAAGGCCAAGGCCCGCTACCGCCAGGCCGAGCAGCCCGCGACGGCCTACCCGCTGGAAAACGGCCTTGTGAAGGTCGTTTTTGACGAGCCCCAACGCGCCATCACCCGCGGCCAGGCCGTGGTGCTGTATGACGGCGACGTGGTCGTCGGCGGGGGAACGATACTATAAAAATAGATTAAAAATAATAAATATGGTGGAGTTTTCGCCCCGCGGGGCGAAAACAAAAATACGGTGCAGCTGCGATTTTGCAGCTGCACCGTTGTTTTTATAAAATTACAGCTTCTCCAGCGCCGCCTTCACGCGCTTAACAGTCTCCTCTTTCCCCATCATCGCGGCCAGGTCGGTGCCGCCGCCCGGGGTGCGGGACTTGCCAGAGAGGGCGATGCCCAGCGGGAACAGCAGCCAGCCGTTCTTCTTCTCCATGCTCTCGGCCAGCGTCTTGCACGCCTCAAAGATCGCGTCGCGGGTCCAATCGGTCTGCGCCTCCAGCACGGGCAGCAGGGCGGTCAGGGCCTCCTTCGCGGACTCGGGGGTCGTTTTCTGCTTCTTGTTGCGGTACATCTCAGCGTCAATGGGCAGCACGGCGTCAAAGAAGTCGAGCTGCGGCGGGATGTCCTCCAGAACCTCGCAGCGAGGCTGCAGGTTAGCGCAGAGCAGGTCACGGTCAATGCTGCAGTGTACGGCGCTGTCGATGAACGGGTCGGCCAGGCGGCGGAACTCCTCAGCGGGCAGGGCACGGATGTAGGCAGCGTTGATGGCACGCAGCTTCAGCGGGTCAAAGATGGCCGGGGACTTGGAAATGCGGGCCGGATCCCAGATCTTGATCATCTCATCCAGAGAGAAGATCTCCTGCTCGCCCTCGGGTGCCCAGCCCAGCAGCAGCAGATAGTTCAGCACGGCGGCGGGCAGATAGCCCTTCGCCACGAGGTCCTGATAGCTGGCATCGCCGTTGCGCTTCGACAGCTTGTTCTGCGCGTCCTTCATGACGGGCGGGCAGTGGATGTAGACGGGCTTCTCCCAGCCGAACGCATCGTACAGCAGGTTGTACTTCGGCGTCGAGGACAGATACTCGCTGCCGCGGATGACATGGGTAATGCCCATCAGGTGGTCGTCCACGACGTTCGCAAAGTTGTAGGTCGGCATACCGTCGGTCTTGATCAAAATCTGGTCGTCCAGCTCCCTGACATCGACCTCGATATGACCGTAGACAACATCGTCAAAGCCCGCCACGCCGCTCTCGGGGATCTTCTGGCGGATGACATAGGGCTCGCCCGCGGCCAGCTTGGCGGCAACTTCCTCGGCGGACAGGTGGCGGCAGTGGCCGTCGTAGTGGGTCATTTCGCCCGCAGCGCGCTGGGCCTCGTGCATTTCGTTCAGGCGCTCCTCGGTGCAGAAGCAGTAGTAGGCCTTGCCCGCCTTGACAAGCTGCTCAGCGTACTGCTTGAACATGCCCATGCGCTGGCTCTGCACGTAGGGGCCGACGGGACCGCCCACGTCGGGGCCCTCGTCCCAGGTCAAACCGGTAGCCTTGAGCGTGCCGTAGATGATGTCGGTAGCGCCCTCGACCAGACGGCCCTGGTCGGTGTCCTCAATGCGCAGGATGAAGGTACCGCCGTTATGGCGGGCCTGCAGATAGGTGTACAGTGCGGTGCGCAGGTTGCCGACGTGCATATAGCCCGTGGGCGACGGCGCAAAACGGGTGCGGACGGTAGACATAGTTATTACCCCTTTATAAGACATTCAATGGTTTCATTATAGGCGGACGGAAAGGCGGTGTCAATGGGAGAAAAGGCTTCCCCCAAGGGGGGAAGCTGTCAGCGGCCCTGACCGCTGATTGATGAGGGGAAACCTTGCTACTGTGATTTGTTTACAGGCAGCAACGACAAGCTTTTCCCTCATCCGGCCCTGCGGGGCCACCTTCCCCCAAGGGGGAAGGCAAAGCGCACGGGCAATCAAACCAAAAACGCCTCAAACCGATGCAAATCGTCAATTTTGACTGTGCCGCGGTAATACACGCCATCCTCGCGGTATTCCTCCACGGCGACGCTGCCGCGGCTGCGGAGAATGTCCGCCAGCGCCAGCTTGTCATAGGGCAGCACGATCTCGATCGTGCGCACGCGGTGGTTCAGCGCCTCGTCGAGCTTTGCCAGCAGTGCGGGCAGACCGTAGCCGGTTTTCGCGCTCGTCAGCAGGATATCCGGGTCAAAGGCCACGGTGTTGGCGGTATCGCACTTGTTGTAGACGACCAGTTGGGGGATGTCCGCGCAGTCGAGGCTGCCCAGCACCTCGTCGGTCACGGCCAGCTGGTCGGCGGCCTGCGCATCGCCCGCGTCGGCCACCTTGACGATGACATCCGCGAACGCGGCCTCCTCCAGCGTGGACTTGAACGCCTCCACCAGATGGTGCGGCAGGCGGCTGACAAAGCCGACGGTATCCACCAGAATGATTTGCAGACCGCTGGGCAGCACCAGCTTGCGGGCCGTCGGGTCCAGCGTCGCAAACAGCATGTCGGCTTCAAAAATCTGCTCGCCGCACAGCGCGTTCAGCAGGCTCGACTTGCCGACGTTCGTGTAGCCGACCAGCGCGACCACAGGCACATTGTTCTTCTGGCGGGCCCGGCGGGTCTCGCCGCGGCGCTTTTCCAGCTCCTTTAAGCGGCTCTCGAGATGCTCAATGCGGTGGTGCAGATGGCGGCGGTCCAGCTCGAGCTTTGTCTCACCGGCGCCGCGGCGGGCACCGCCGCCGCCCCCGCCGCCGCCGCCCTGGCGGCTCCGGGATTCGCCCAAGCCCTGCAGGCGCGGCAGCTGATAGCGCAGCGTGGCAAGCTCGGTCTGCAGCTTGCCCTCGTTCGTCGTGGCGCGTGCACGGAAAATCTCCAAAATCAGCATGGTGCGGTCCAGCACCTCGACTTGCAGTGCCGCCGACAGGTTGCGGATCTGGCTGCCCGTCAGCTCGCCGTCAAAGATGGCGGCTGCCGCGTTCACATTCTGGCAGACAAGCCGCGCCTCGGCGACCTTGCCCTCACCCAGCAGCGTTGCGGCCTCGGGCGTCGCACGCTTCTGCACGACCTCGGCCACGGCGTCCATGCCGTTGGCGTCGGCCAGCGCGCGCAGCTCATCCAGGCTGCGCGCCATATCGTACCTGCCCTGATCCAGCGCCAGCAGCACCACGGGCAGCTTCTCGGCGTCGGTGGCTTTCTGGGCAGTGGTGCCAAAGTCTAATTCTGTCGTGTTATCGGTCATAATTCCTCTTTCAAAAGATGGTAGGCGCGGCAGGGGACCGGCGTGCCGTCAAACTTGCGGTCCGTCACGTCATGGTCGTAGACAAAGCCTGCCTTCTGCAAAACTGCGCTGCTGGCAATGTTCTCATTGGCGTGGACGGCAACCAGCCAGTCTGCGCCCACAGTGTCAAACCAGTAGTCCCGCACGGTACAGAGTGCCTCGGTAGCGTAGCCTTTATTCCACCACTTGCGGCCTAGCGCATAGCCGACCTCCCAGGCGGGGCCAAGGCGTTCGGTGTTCAGGTGCCAGCCCATCTTCAGCGCCGGGGCGGGGAAGAGGCTGATCGTGCCAAACAGCACCTTGGTGTGCCTGTCGGTGATGCCCCACTGGTAAAAGGCCGGGTCATCATAGTGTTTTTCCCACTCGTTCAGCGTCTCGGCGGTTTCGCCCCAGCTGCGGTGGGCGTTCCAGCGCAGGTATTGGGTCACCTGCCTGTCGTTGGCCCAGTTGTTGTACATCATTTCGCTGTCGTCAATAGAGAGCCGCCGCAGGACCAGCCGCTCCGTTTCCAGCTCTTGTGTGCCGCAATGCTTCATGTTGTCGCCTTACTTTCTATGGAAGATGCCGCGCAGGATGCCAAGGCCCATGCTCCAGAGCCTGGCGAGCTGTGCGCGGTAGAGGGTGCAGTAGATAAACAAAATCACGCCTACCAGCGCAAATTTTATAAAGAAATGCTGCCACAGCAGCGTGCCGATGGCCGTGACCGCGAACGCCAGCAGAAAGCCGGAGATCGTCTTGGGGTAGCTGGCCACCGTGCGGTAGTACATCTGCCCCGTGATGCTGCGGTACAAAAACGCAAGGCCGTTGCTGGCGGCCAGCGCCAGCGCCGCGCCGGTCAGCCCGAACGCGGGCACAAGCAGGGCGCAGAGCCCAAAGTTGGACAGCGCCCCCAGCCCGATGCCAATCGTGTCATGCCACGGCTTGCGGGCAATCGAGTTGCCGTAGACCGTGCCCTCGCACAGAATGTTGAACACAACGGCCAGCATCAGCAGCGGGAAAATGGCAAGGCAGCCGCGCTTGTCCGGGAAGATGGCAAAGACGATGTCCTCGAACATGACCAGCACGCAGAAGAAGCCGAAGATCAGCAAATTCAGCACGTCATGCACGCGGCAGATGCGCTCCTGCTCGTCGCGGTAATGGCTGTAGACGTAGGGCCCCCAGTAGGTGGAAAAGCCCGCCTGAATGGCCGTGACAAGCTGCGCCAGGCTGTAGCCGAAGGCAAACAGGCCCTGGGCGTTCTCGCCGCTGGCGTTGCCGACGAACGAAAGGCAGATGCCGCTGGACAGGCTGAACAAAATCTGCGCCGGGGCCAACGCCACGCCGTAGGGCACGGTCTGGCGCGCGATGCCGCCCAGCTGTGCGCCGGGCAACGGCGCAAACACGGCGGCGCGGTATTTATACCCAAACGCAATCGCCACAACACCAAAACTTAGAATCGCCGCAACCGCCAGAACAAAGACGTTGGATGTAAAAAAGCCCGGCAGCAGGTAAAACAGGTTGTAGCAGCCCTGCATCCAGAGCGTCTCCGCCGTGTAGGCGCGCAGGTCGTTTTCCAAGCGCAGCAGCACGTTTAAGTAGCGTACCAGCATATACAGCGCCGCGTTGAGGAACAGCAGCGGCACAATGCCCGGCCCGGCGCTGCCCAGACCGAACGCCGCTGCCAGCGGCTGCGCAAAGAACACACTGCCCGCTACGCCCAGCAGCATCATAAACGCCGCCGAAATGCGCGTGCAGGCCGCGAACAGCTGCCGCGGCTCGGCCCCGGCGGGCGGCTCATGGTAAAAGCGCAGCAGCGCCTGATCCAGCCCCAGAATGCCGATGTTCATGATCGTGGCCGTGTAGGTCATGAAGGTGACCGGTGCGCCCAGCACCTCAGCGGGCAGCAGCCCCTTGACGATGAGCGCCAGCCCCGTGATGGCAAAGCCCAGATAGGTCGCCACCGAATATTTCATCACATTTCCGGCGAAGGATTCACCGGAGGATCTCTTTTGATCTGACATAGTTGCTTGTCCTGTCGTAACGTTGTAGGGGCCGGGCATGCCCGGCCCGCGGCCTTGCCTTTGCCGCGCGTTTGCCGTACAGTGCAGGGCCGGGCATGCCCGGCCCCTACGCGGTGGTCGTTATTTCACAAACGGCTTGATCCTTGCTTCCATCGCCGCGACCTGCTCCGGCGTCACATGCGCCTTGTCCACGTAGCCGTAGATGCGCTGGGCAAAATTGGCCAGCGGCGGGCAGAAGGCAAAGAGCTTCTTCGGCTCCCAGCCGCGGCGGTAGAGGAAGTGTACCCCCGCCAGCGCACAGAATTTCAGCTTGTTGAAGTGCGGCGTAAAGCCGTCGCCCATCGGCTCGTCCCGCGGGGGGTTCTTGTACACGTCCTCCAGCAGGTCGGCCATCCGCTTGTAGGCGGGCGTCTCGCCGGGGTCAAAATAGCCCTCGATGACGTCCTTCGCAATCGGGAACGGCGGCTCCGGCTCGGCCATGGCGGCGGCGAACTCGTCGTAGCGCGTGACGTAATGGGCGTCCTTGTAAATGACCGGGTCGTACTCGTGTTCAATGGGGACGGGGCGCAGGATGTGGCAGCTCTTGCCGGCCATGTAGACCTCGGCGATGGCGGTGCTCATCCAGATCGAGATCGAGTCCGCCGCGACGATCCACTGCTTGACCGAGTCCGCAAAGATCACGTGGAAGTTGGGGCGCTTCTTCGCCAGCTCCTCCAGCGCGGGGCTGTTCCACTCGCTGGGATGGCGGCGGTAGACAAGCTCCACCTCCGGGTGTGCGCCTAGATATTCATCGAACCAACGCAGCGTTTCCTGCATCGAAACGCGGTTGGTTTTGGCAAAGCCTGTAAAATCGGTGCCCGCCATTTTGGAAAGCTCGGCGACCTCGTCGTCGTTCATGCTGGCATAGCCGAAGCTGGAAATGTACAGGTGCAGCTGCTTGGCCGGGTCAAGGCCGAACTCCCTGCAGAGCGTTTCCTTGTCCTTAAAATAGCCGTCAAACTCCGGGCGCAGAAAGTCCATCATGACCGCGCCGGTCACGGGCGTGTTTTTGGCGTCCATGCCGTGGGCCTGCAGGCGGGCGGCGGTGCGCTTGCCCCAGCAAGTCTGCACGCAGCGCTTGGCGTTGCCGTTCATGTTGAACCAGTCGCCCTCCTCCTGCGTGTCGGAGAGCATTTGCTCCCAGTGCAGGTTGACGATTTTGTTGCAGCGGCCAATATTGTTGTACACATGGCTGTTGATGGCCTCGTTGTCATACATGCAGCTGGCGACGAGCACCTCGGGCTTGTCTTTGCCGAACAGCCGCAGATGCTTGGGGTCCAGCAGCTGGCGGATCTCCGCCGTGTAGCCGCGCCGCTCGAGCTCGAGCTTCAGCAAAAGGTCGCTCTCATACTCGCGGACGGTGTGCTCATACAAAATCAGAAAGTCTAAAGCCATGTGTACCTCCTAAAAAGCCTTCCCCCGAGGGGGAAGCCTTTCAGCGTGCTATATCCCCAAACAATTCCTGCGTCCACTCCGGCAGTCCATATCGCTCATCCAGATGGAATCCGTCAAAAAACTGCTTGTCATCGTCGGTAATAACGCTGCCGCCCCATTCGTAATCCAGCAGGGTAAAGCCGCATTCGTCAGCCCAGGCGACCAGCGTCGGCAGCACCGTGCCCTGCATGGTCTCGGTGATGCCGAACACATCGCAGACCTCGGTCCGCACGTTGTCGGCCATCGGCGGCAAAACTACGATGAGCCGCACGCCCTCGCTTTGGCAGCGCCGGGCCAGCGTGTGCAGGCGGTTGAACTGCTCGTCATTCAGCGCCCAGCTTTTGCAGCGCGGCGTGATGGTCGCGGTGTAGTCGTATAATTTGCGGTGCAGCGGCAAAACTGTGCCGTCATCGGCCAGATAATCCGCCTCGACCCAGTCGCCGGATTCAATCGTATCGGGTGTGCCGCGCAGTGTGTCCATGGCAACGGTCAGCGCGTTGACGTTGTACTCGAGGTTGAAGCAGTAGGCCAGCGGATTGTTCAGCGTTTCCTCCAGCGTGGCGAAGCGGTCCGTGTTGTAGCCCGCGTTCAGCGTGTAGAACGAGACCTCGACCAGCAGTGTGTCTGCGTCGTGGCCGGAATCCAGCAGATAGTCGGCCAGGTCAAGCGTCTCTTTTAACGATGCACCGCCGAACGCGAGGTTCTGCCACGACTGCCCGGACAGGCTGTCCACAAGGCCCATGTCAAAGTGGGCCAGACGGCTGTCACCCAAAATCAAATTTGTACCGGGCTCCTGCTGGTACGCCCGCACCCGCGCAACCGGCTGGCTGGACGTCGCGGAGGCCTTCAGCCCGAAATAGTTGTTCGGCTCAAATGCAATGAAAAAGGCGAGCCAGAGCAGCACGGGAATTGCCAGCAACGCCAGCTTTTTGAGAATGTTTTTCACGGACCGGAAACCTCCTTCCCTAATTTTTGTAGAACGTAGGGGCCGGGCATGCCCGGCCCGCCACCTGACGGTAAATGACATCTGATGGGAAAGCTGCGGGCGAGGCATGCCTCGCCCCTACAGCGCAGCTATCAGAACCCCGCGTACATACCAAATCCGCTGCTCCCAAACCCACCGCTCTGCATGATATAGCCTGCCAGCAGGGCGATGACAAGGGCATAATATACGGCCCAGCGGCGTTTTTCATTGGCCAGGCAGATTTCGGACGGCTTGTTTTTAAACGCAAACGCCCGGCGGGTGTCAAGGTAAAACGCCAGCGCCAGCACCAGCGCAACAAAGCCGTAGTACGCCGCGACCATGATGGCGTTGGCGTAAAATCCGCCGGACGCGGCGGCGTACAGCTCCGACGCAAACCGCGCGGGGCCCCAGCCCATAAAGCAGCGGCCCAGATACGCGAACGCATCCCCGACGGTCAGCGGTGCGGCGGCGGGGGACGACCCCACACGGAAGAACACCATGCTCACGCACCACAGCACAAACACACCGGCGCGCTTGGCCCACAGCACGCGGGCCGGGGCTTTCTTTTTCGGCTTGCCCAAACGGCGGTGCAGCAGCTCCTCGCCCAGGCGGTAGCTGGCCTGCAAAAGGCCCCACACCACAAAGGGCAGCGTGTTGCCGTGCCAGAAGCCGGAGACAAAAAACACCGTGAACACGCAAAATTCCGCGGGCAGGCGGCTGATTTTGCCGCCCGTCAACCCGGAGACATCCGCCCACGCCAGCGGCATGAACAGATAATCCTGCAGCCATGACGAAAAGCTGATGTGCCACCGGCTCCAGAAGCCCGAAAAATTCGTGGCAAAGAACGGCGTCTTGAAGTTCTCGGGCAGCTCCAGCCCCAGCAGCAGACCCACGGCCCGCGCGACCTCGGAGTAGCCGGAGAAGTTAAAATACAGCTGGAACGTGTAAAACACCGCGGCCAGCACCAGCATAGGCCCGCCGTAGCTGCGGTAGTTCGGGAACACTTCATCCACCAGCAGCCCCAGCACGTCGCTGACGGCCACCAACTTAAACAGGCCCAGTGCCATCAGCCGCAGCGCGCGTACCGTGCGGGCGGCGTCAAAGCGGTGCTCCTCTTTAAACTGGGGCAGCAGCGCCCCGGCGCGGCAGATGGGCCCCTGCGTGACGGTGGCAAAAAAGTTCAAAAACAGCGCACAGTCAATGAAATTCTTCTCGACCTCGCAGTCGCCGCGCGCGGCATCAATTAAGTAGGAGATCGCCGCAAAGCTGTAAAAGCTGATGCCCAGCGGCATGGCGACGGCCTGCCAGCCGCCGTCCGACGCGAACGCGCCGTTATACTTAAAGAACGCCAGGATCGCCAGCAGCCCTGCAACGCCAATGCGCAGGAACGCCGTTTTGCGGGCGCCTTCCCGCGCGGTCATGCCGCATCCGCACAGGTAGGTGAACACGGCAATGGCAATCGTGACCGGCAGCATCGACGGCATCGCCAGCGCGTAAAATACCCAGCTGGCCGCCAGCAGAAACGCGCTCTGCCAGCGCTGCGGCAGATGCAGGTAGATGGCGGCCACGACCAGCAGAAAGCCGAAAAATCCAAAACTTTGCAGGCTCATGGCCGCACCTCCCCTTTATAATCATCAGTAATTTCTTATTATACACGATTCCGCGTCCCAGCGCAAGGGATTGGGGCATAAAGAAAGCGGCAGGCCGAAGCCTGCCGCTTTAAGGGTCATGATTTTAAAGCTTTTCGCCAAGCCTTTTCTCGAAAAGGCTTGTTACTCCACAATAATGCTCTTGCCGGTCATTTCCTCGGGGACGGGCAGACCGATATAGGGCAGCATCGTCGGGGCGATGTCCGCCAGGCAGCCGCCCTCGCGCAGCTTCACATCGCCCGCGCCGATGACCGCGAAGGGCACGACGTTGGTGGTGTGGGCCGTGAACGGGGAACCGTCGGGGTTCTTCATCTTCTCGGCGTTGCCGTGGTCGGCAGTCAGGAAAACGACGCCGCCCGCGTTCAGCACCGCGTCGGTGACCTCGCCTACGCACTTGTCAACAGCCTCGACGGCCTTGACCGCTGCGTCAAACACGCCGGTGTGGCCGACCATGTCGCAGTTGGCGAAGTTCAGGATGATGACGTCGTACTTGCCGCTCTCAATGCGGGCCTTGCACTCGTCGGCAACCTCGTAGGCGCTCATTTCGGGCTTGAGGTCGTAGGTGGCAACCTTCGGGCTGGGGATGACCTTGCGGTCCTCGCCCTCGCAGGGCTGCTCAACACCGCCGTTGAAGAAGAAGGTCACATGGGCGTACTTCTCGGTCTCGGCAATGCGCAGCTGGGTCTTGCCGTGGGCGGCCAGATACTCGCCCAGCGTGTTCTTCAGCTCAACCGGCGGGTACGCGACCTCGCAGTTGGGCATCGTGGCGTCGTACTCGGCCATGCAGACATAGTGGACCTGCTTGCGGCCGCCGCGGCGCTCAAAGCCGGTAAAGTTGTCGTCGCAGAAGATGCGGGTCATCTGACGGGCACGATCCGGGCGGAAGTTCATGAAGATGACGGTGTCGCCGTCCTGCACGCGGCCACCCTCGCAGGTGACAACGGGAATGACGAACTCGTCGGTCACGTCGGCGGCATAGCTGGCCTCGATGGCCTCGGCAGCGTTGGCGGCGTGGTTGCCCTCGCCGTAGACGAACGCGGCGTAGGCCTTCTCCTCGCGGTCCCAGTTGTTGTCGCGGTCCATGGCGTAGTAACGTCCGGAGACAGAGGCGATCTTGCCCAGCCCCAACTTGTCCAGCTTGGCCTGCAGGTCGGCCAGGAAGCCCTTGCCGCTGTGCGGGTCGGTGTCACGGCCATCCATGATGCAGTGCAGGTAGACGTCCTTCGCACCCATGTGCTTGGCCATCTCCAGCACGCCGAACCAGTGGTCGGCATGGCTGTGGACGCCGCCGGTGCCGACCAGACCCATCAGGTGGATGGCCTTGCCCGCGTCGATGGCAGCCTTCATGTTCTTGACCAGCACGGGGTTCTTGAACATCTCGCCGTCCTTGATGGACTTGGTGATGAGGGTCAGCTGCTGGTAGACGATACGGCCCGCGCCCATGTTGGTGTGGCCGACCTCAGAGTTGCCCATCTGGCCGTCGGGCAGGCCGACAGCCATGCCGCTGGCCTGGATGGTGGTCATGGGGCAATTGGCAAAGATCTTGTCCAGATTCGGCTTGTTCGCGGCAGCCACGGCGTTGCCGTAGGTCTCATCCGGCGTCCAGCCGAAGCCGTCCATGATGCAGAGCATAACAGGTTTTTTAGACATAAATTTGCAGACTCCTTAATAATGGGGTTGTAGGAGCGGCATACATGTCGCCCCTACAAAAGGGGATTTAGCCCTTCGTGGCAGCGTCAACGATGACCGCAAACTGGTCGGCCTTAAGGGAAGCACCGCCGATCAGGCCGCCGTCAACGTCGGGCTTGCTCAGCAGCTCCTCGGCGTTCTTCGGGTTCATGCTGCCGCCGTACTGGACGGTCAGGGCCTTGGCGGCGTCCTCGCCGTACAGCTCGCCGACGACCTTGCGGATGGCGGCGCAGACCTCCTCGGCCTGGTCAGCGGTAGCGGTCTTGCCGGTGCCGATGGCCCAGATGGGCTCGTAGGCGATGACGACGTTCTTCAGCTCGTCAGCGGTCACGCCGTTCAGCGCGATCTTGACCTGCATACGGACCAGCTCCTCGGTCACGCCCTGCTCACGCTGGTCGAGGCTCTCGCCGACGCAGATGATGGGCTTCAGGCCGCCGGCCAGAGCAGCCTTGGTGCGCTTGTTGACGGTCTCGTTGGTCTCGGCAAAGTACTGGCGGCGCTCGCTGTGGCCGATGACGACGTACTCAACGCCGAGGTCGGTCAGCATGTCAGCGCTGATCTCGCCGGTGAAGGCACCGGACTTCTCAAAGTGGACGTTCTCGGCGCCGACGTGGATGTTGGTGCCCTTGGTCATCTCGACAGCGGTGACGAGATCGGTGAAGGGAACGCAGATGACGACCTCGCAGCCGGCGTCCTTGACAGCGGGGATCAGCTCGCTGATGAGGGCCTTGGCCTCGGTAGCGGTCTTGTTCATTTTCCAGTTGCCGGCGATGATAGCTTTACGATTCTGTTTATCCATGGTGATTACTCCTTCCATAATAAGCCTTCCCCCGCGGGGGAAGGTGGTGCGAAGCGCCGGATGAGGGGCGGGTGTGCGGATATGACCCGTCAACGGGATAATATGGCAAACTCGATCCTCATCAGCCGCCTGCGGCGATAACTTCAGCCTCCGCGCTAAGAGCCGCCTCCGGCGGTTGCGCTCCGACACGCGCCTGCGGGCGCAGCCCTTCGAGAGGAAAGCCTTTACATAAAAAGCGCGGCGGCTCTGCCGCCGCGCTCCTGCGGGTATCCTTACAAATTATGCCTTCTGGATGACGGCGATGCCGGGCAGCTCCTTGCCCTCGAGGTACTCGAGAGAAGCGCCGCCGCCGGTGGAGATGTGGGTCATCTTGTCGCCCAGGCCCATCTGCTGGACAGCTGCAGCGGAGTCGCCGCCGCCGATAACGGTGGTAGCATCGCTCTCGGCCATAGCCTTGGCAACAGCCAGGGTGCCGGCAGCCAGGGTCGGGTTCTCAAACACGCCCATGGGGCCGTTCCAGACAACGGTCTTGCTGGCCTTGACGGCGTCAGCAAACAGCTTCATGGACTCGGGGCCGATGTCGCAGCCCTCCTTGTCAGCCGGGATCGCGGTAACGGGAACGATCACGGTATCGACGGGAGCGTCGATGGGATCGGGGAAGTCCTTGATGCAGGCGGCATCGACGGGCAGCAGCAGCTTAACGCCCTTCTCCTTGGCCTTGGCCATCATGTCCTTGCAGTAGTCGAGCTTGCTGTCGTCGCACAGGCTCTTGCCGATCTCGTAGCCCTGGGCCTTCAGGAAAGTGTAGGCCATGCCGCCGCCGATGATCAGCGTGTCGACCTTCTCCAGCAGGTTGGAGATGACGTTCAGCTTGTCCGCAACCTTGGCACCGCCCAGAATAGCGGTGAAGGGACGCTCGGGATCGTTCACGGCGTTGCCGAGATACTTGATCTCCTTCTCCATCAGGTAGCCGACAGCGGTATCCTTGACATAGTCGGTCACACCGGCGGTGGAGCAGTGAGCGCGGTGGCAGGAGCCGAAGGCGTCGTCAACGTAAGCGTCGGCCAGGCTGGCCAGCTCCTCGCTGAAAGCGGGCTCGTTCTTGGTCTCCTCCTTGCGGAAACGGGTGTTCTGCAGCAGAACGACCTCGCCGTTGCCCATGGTGGCAACAGCAGCCTTGGCGTTCTCGCCGACGACATTGTCATCGTCCGCAAAGGTAACAGGCTGGCCCAGCTTCTCGCTCAGGCGGACAGCAACGGGGGCCAGGCTGAACTTGGCCTCGGGGCCGTTCTTCGGCTTGCCCAGATGGCTGCACAGGATGACCTTAGCGCCGTCGGCAATCAGCTTCTTGATGGTCGGCAGTGCGGCGTTGATGCGGTTATCGTTGGTGATAACGCCGTCCTTCATCGGGACGTTGAAGTCGCAGCGAACCAGTACGCGCTTGCCGGCGTAGTTCTCATCGTCAATGGTCTTTTTACCCAAACCCATAGTAAAAGCTCCTCTCGGTATGTTTCACATTTTTGGCGGGGCGCACCGCGCCCCAAGGGGTTTATCCTTATTATACGCATAAAACCGAAAATGCGCAAGTGTTTTTGATATATTTTTAACCGCTTTGGGCGGCTGTGCCTGTAAATTTTTTGTGTATGGCCTTATTGGCCGCCAAGCGCCCGCCAGGTGACGGCCGCTTTGCGCCGGGCGCGATGCTCTGCGTCGGGGCAAAGGTTGCGCACGCGGGGCATTTATACTATAATGTAGGGGTCGATGCTCGTCATCGACCCGGGAGCTTTGCCGCTGTCGCACACGTCCGCGGATGAATACTGTTCGCCCCGCAACCACGCCGCCATACACATCCCCCCACAAGGAGCCGCCATGAAACAAAAACCGCCCCGTTGGGTACAAATCACCGCCGCCGTACTGCGCCGCTACCTGGCGCTGGACATGACGGTCTACGCCGGATCCGCCACGCTGTTTCTGCTGACGGCGTCCTTCCCGCTGCTGATGTGGGTGCTGATGCTTGTCAACCTGGTGCCCGGCTTCTCGGTAGAAGGCGTCGCCGAGCTGCTGGCGGACTTCCTGCCGCAGATCCCCGAGATACAGACTGCCATCCTCGGCCTTTTGCAAAATTTAAGCGGCCAGTCTGCACAGTTTGTGGCGTCGCTGGCTGTGCTGACGACCATCGTTTCGGCGTCGGGCGGTATGAACGCACTGCAGATCGGCCTGCAAAGGCTGACGCCCGGCTCGCACCGGACGTTTTTGAACCGCCTGCTGGCGATTGGCTACACCTTCGTGTTTGAGCTGCTGCTTTTGGTCATGCTGGCGCTGCAGGGCATGCACTCCCTGTTTACGCGCTTTGCCGATACATTGCCGCTTTTTCGCCATTACGCGGCCATTGTGGCCCCGCTGCAGCGGGTGGCCAGCATTGGCAGGATCGTCTCGGTCCCGCTGCTGTTCGGGCTGCTTTTGCTGATTTACACCTACGTCCCCGGCGGGCGGCGCACGCCGCGCAGCCAGCTGCCGGGCGCGATCTTTGCAACGGCGGGGTGGCTGATCTTCTCCCGTGTGTTCTCGTTTTACATCCTGCATTTCTGGCGTCTGTCGTATATCTACGGCTCGCTGACGGCGGTCATTCTGATTATTTTGTGGCTGTATGTGATCATCAATCTTCTGTTTCTTGGCGCAGGATTGAACGCGGAGATGAACGGGAAAACAGAGCAATGACCGCGGCGGCATGAGGGCATGCCGCCCTACGGCGCACCGTATCGTCAGATGTAGGGCGGGGTGCCTTCACCCCCGCCGCAGTTTTCCGCTGCCTGCCGTAAACAGGCAATCTCCGCACACGCGCCCCTCATCCGTCTGCGGGCGGGGCCGCAGACACCTTCCCCCGAAGGGGAAGGCTCCGCATCCATAAACAAAATCTGCCGACCCAACATCGGGTCGGCAGATTTTACTTAGTGCAAATTACCGCTTAATATCGTAATTCATGTTCATCAGGTTGCGGATGCTCTCGACGTCGTCGGTAATGTTGGCGTCGCCGTGGATGGTGTGCTTGATGGCGCTGGACGCCACAGCAAAGTTGACCATGTCCATCGGCTTGTAGTCGTGCATCATCGCGTAGATCAGGCCGCTGGCAAAAGCGTCGCCGCCGCCGACGCGGTCCAGAATGTTGAAGGTGAAGAGCTTGGACTCGAAGGTGTGCCCCTCGTACCACATGAATGCCTTCAGGCTGTTCTCGCTGCCGGAGTGGACGTAGCGCACATGGCGGGCAATGCACTTCAAATTCGGGTAGCGGTCAATGAAATGCTGGAAGATCTCGTCCTGCTGCTCATAGCTGGGCTGCAGGGGCACGCCGTCCTTCCAGTCGCCTTTGGAATGATCCTCGTCGTCCCTCCACAGGTGGTACGGCTCAATGCCGAACAGCACATCGACATAGGGCAGGCACTGGGTGCAGTAGTCGCGGGCCTCCTCCCAGCTCCAGAGCGTGGAGCGGAAGTTGCCGTCAAAGCTGACGGTCAGGTCCTTCTCCTTGGCGGCGCGCAGGCAGCGCAGGATGAAATCCGCACAATTTTTGTTCAGCGCCGGAGTGATGCCGGACAGGTGCAGCCAGTCAAAACCGTCGAACAGCTCGTCCAGATCGACCTTCGTCAGGTCGTACTCGGTCAGGGCGCTGTGCATACGGTCATAAATGACCTTGCTGGGGCGGATGCCGTAGCCGGTCTCCAGATAGTAGGTGCCCAAACGGTGGCTGGGGGTCTCCTCTTTGGTGGAGAGGATCATCGGCGTGCAGTGTACGTCGTTGCAGCGCAGCCAGCGCACAGCGCTTTTGCCCAGAGAGTTGTTGGGCACGACGCTGAAGAAGGTGGAATCCACGCCGAGGTTCGCCAGCGCCAGCGCGATGTTGGCCTCGCTGCCGCCGTAGCTGGCCTCAAAGGCGGAGGCCATGCGGATCTTCTCGTAGTTCGGCGGGGTCAGGCGCAGCATCACCTCGCCGATGGTGATGAATTTCTGCGGGCTGTCGTTGCCCATCAGGATCGGATTGCTGTGTTCCATTTGGAATTCCTCCTGCTTTTGCCGTATTTCGTTAGTTTATATTGTACGACATAAGGGGCAGATTTGCAAGCCGAAAAGCGCAAAATTTGTGCGGTTAGTTTTTTAACGAGGAATGTGGGAGGCGTCCCCGACGCCCCGCGAAGAAAGCCTCCCTTGTCAAAGGGAGGTGCCGAGCGCAAGCGAGGCGGAGGGATTCCTGGCCGTCTGCGGGTGTAACGGGCAATCAGGCAAGGCCCGTCGGAATCCCCCAGTCCGCTGACGCGGCCAGCCCCCTTTGACAAGGGGGCCTTTTTTTGCGCGGGCGAAGCCCGCCGGAAGGGTTCAGCCCGTTGACGGATAGCATAGCAAAGTCGCGGGACGGGCATGCCCAGCCCCTACAGGCCAGTGATTTAAAGCAGGGGCCACCCGGAACCCGGCATCTGCCTGAAATTACATTTCTTTCTCAAACTTATCGATCTTCCCGAACTTGCCGATGACCGCGACGGCATCCCCCTCTTTAAAGGTGTAATCGGCGGAGAACTCCACGTTCGTCTGCTGGCCATGCTCGACGGCGATGATGTTGATGCCGTAGACCTTGCGCAGATCCAGCGTCCGAACACTCTTGCCCAGCATCCGGCCGCCCACCGTGATGCGCCGCACCTCGACGCCGTCGCCGAGGGCGATGTAGTCCAGCAGATTGCCCGAGATCAGCCGCTTGCCGATGCGCACGGCCATGTCGGCCTCCGGGTAGACGACCTCGGCCCCGAGACGCTTGAGCACCTCGCCGTGCACCTCACTGGCGGCCTTGGAGATGACGTGCGGCACGCCCAGCTTTGTGACGAGCATCGTCGTCAGAATGCTGATGTCGATCTGCTCACCGATGCAGATCGTGACCGTGCCGCAGTTCTGCATGCCGGTCTCCTTCAAAGAGGTCTCGTTCAGCTCGTCGATGACAAACGCATAGTCGGTGTAGCCGCGCACGGCCTTGACCTTTGCTTCGTCCTTGTCAACGGCAATGACCTCCTTGCCGGCGGCGGCCAGCGTCTTGACCAGCGCCGTGCCGAACCGGCCTAACCCGATGACACCGTAGCTTTCGGCGGAACTTTTCATTTTATCAAACATATGTGTACCCTTTCTGCGCCGCGCCGGGCGGCAGAGTATGTAGGGGCGCATTCTATATGCGCCCGCGGAGCCGTGCCTGTGGCAGGCGGTCACGGGCGGATATGGAATCCGCCCCTACGGTGGTTGCCTTGCGGCTTCGCATTTACCCAATCGTAATGGCTTCTTCGGTATAGCGGGCGGTGGGCTCGGGACGCTCCACCCAGAGGGAGAGCAGCGTCACCGCGCCCACGCGGCCAATGAACATTGTCAGGATCAGCACCACCCGGCTGGCAGGGCATAACTCCGCCGTGATGCCGGTGGAAAGCCCCGCCGTGCTGTAGGCCGAGATCTGCTCAAACAGCAGGCGGCCAAAATCGAGCTGCGGCTCCAGCACGCAGAGCGCAAAGGTGCCGCAGCCCACGACCATCAGCCCCATCAGCATGATGGTCGCGGCCTTGGACAGCGAGCCGTCCGGCAGACGCCGATGGAACCCGCCGAGCCGCCGCTTGGAGAAGATGGACCGCACCTGCTGCATCAGCACAAAAAACGTTGTGGTCTTGATGCCGCCGCCCGTCGAGCCCGGCGATGCGCCGATGAACATTAAGATCATGATGACCAGCAGACCCGCGTTGCTTATGCTGCCTAAATCCACGCTGGAAAAGCCCGCCGTGCGGGCCGTCATGCTCTGGAAAAGCGCCGCCAGCCAGCCCATGTGGTCGGTCAGCTGCAAAAGCACCGCGCCGCCCACCAGCAGCACCGCTGTGGTGGAGAGCACGACCTTGGTGTGGAACGTCATTCTGCGGAACTGCCCGCGGCAGCGCCCCACGTCCAGAATGACCATGAAGCCGATGCCGCCCACAATGACGAGCGCATCGGTGACGAGATTCAGCAGCAGATCGTTCCGATAGGGGATCAGGCTCTGCCCGCCGCCCAGTGCGTCAAAGCCCGCGTTGTTGAAGGCGGCGATCGAGTGGAAAATGCTCAGCCACACCGCCTGCAGCGGCATGTGATCGCGGGCAAACGAGGGAAAGCTGAGCGCTGCACCGGCGACCTCGCAGATCAGGGTCATCAGCAGGATGGCCCGCACAAGGCGCACCATGCCCTCCAGGCTCTCGACGTTCAGCGCCTCCCGCACGAGGGAGCGGCCCTTTAAGCTGATGCGCCGCCCGGCGACCAGCGCCAGCCCCATGCCGATGGACGCGACGCCAAGACCGCCGATCTGTATCAAAATCGCAATGACAGCCTGCCCGAACAGGCTGAACGTGTCGCCGGTGTCCACCACGACCAGCCCGGTCACACAGACGGCGCTCGTTGCGGTGAACAGCGCGTCCAGCGGGCCGACGTGTGCGCCGGGGTGCGCGGCAAACGGCAGCATCAGCAGCGCCGCGCCCAGCAAAATCAGCAGCGCAAAGCCCACGGCAATGATGCGCGCCGGGGGCTGATTTTTCAAAAATCTGGCAATGGCATTGTGTATGGCGCTGCGTAGCTGCTGCATGGCCGCCCTCCGATAAGCAAACGATAAGCAAATATAAAAGCAGCGGGCCCTCCGATTGCTGGAAAAGCCCGCACAGCCCCGCGGAAAAATGGGTCATTACCCCACTATAGCATGAATGCCGCACAGCGTCAAGGCGCTTTTTTGCCCTGCATACCTTGCGCTTTGCGCCCAAATGCGGTATAGTTTAAATAACTAGAAACCTGAATCAGGAGAAACCGAATGAAACAACAAACAAAGGGCGGGGCTTTGCACAGGCTCTGGCAGGCGCTGCCGTGGCTCTGGATGGCGGCGGCGTATCTGTTTGACCTGTGGTACCAGCTTGTGCCCGGCAAATGGATCGTCGATTCCGACCTCGCGTCGGAGATGATCCTCTCCGACCTGCTCAACAAAGAGGGCAGCATCATCAGCCACAACTGGTTCTACTCCACGGAATTGAAGGTCGTCAATCTGCAATGGTTCTACCGGCTGGGGCTGCTGCTTTTCCCGGATGACTGGCATCTGGCGCGCGCATTCGGCATGGCCGTTGCGCTGGCACTGTACGCGGCGTGTATGCTGTTCTTTGTCAAATGCGCCAGGCTCGGGCGGCCCGGCCTCTGGATGGTGGGCACGCTGCTGTGGCCGTTCGGCCAGCACTATCTGGTCTACGCCATCTACGGCGGGTACTACCTCGTCTATACCTTCTTTTATATGCTTGTGCTGGCGCTGGTGCTGCGCAGCCTCGATGCCGACAAAAAGCACTGCGCACTGCAATGGCTCGCGGCCTGCATCGTTACGGCCATCGCAGGCATGAACGGCGTCAAGCAGCTTATGGTGTTCCACGCGCCGCTCTGCATTGCCGCGGCGATCCTGCTGGTGCTTGCACTGCACGACAGCGGCACGTCCGACTGGAAAACGGCCCTGCAGCACTGCCGCCGTCAGGTGCAGCTGTTTGCGGCGTCGCTTGTCACGGCGGTGGCCGGCGCGGCGGGGTATTTCATCAGCAACAGCGTCATGTCGCGGCTGTATGATTTCAAGTCCTACAGCTTCATCGTCTGGGACCGCGACGAGAACTGGTTCACGCTGGACCGCATCCTGATGGACTTCTTCCATGAGTTCGGCTACCAGAACGGCTCCGGCATCTTCCACTTCGGCGGCATTGCGGCGGGCATCGGTCTGCTGCTGGGCGGGTGGATGTTCTTCTGCATCGTGCGGCTGCTGCTGCGGCTGAAAAAGCTGGAGACGAACGACCAGCTGCTTGTGCTGCTGCTCGTCGCTATGCTGGCGGTCTGCGGCATCTCCTACGCCTACTTCCACGAGTATTACCTCTACTTCTGGCTCATGAACATGCCGGTGGCCATTGCGGTCATGGCGGTGGAGCTGAAAACCGAGGACTTCCGCCTGCCCGGCGCGCGGCAGCTGCTGGGTGTGGTGCTGGCAGGCTGCTTCACGGTCTGCGCCGTCAACACCGTCCGGCAGGAGATCGAAAACCCGTATCTCGCCCACAAGGGGCTGGACGCCGCCGCCGACTGGCTGGTGGACAACGGCTACACCGAAGGCTACGCCACGTTCTGGAACGGCAACGCCATGACAGAGCTGACGAACGGGAAATTGGACGTCTGGACGCTGCAATCGCTGGATGAGGACTACGTCCCCAACTGGCTGCAGCGCAAGGACCACCTGACCACCGACCCGCAGCACCCGTTCCTGCTCATCGACACCGAGACCGACGGCCCGGCGGAGAGCGCGGGCCTTGTGCAGAACGGCGAATGCACCGAGGTCTACAACGACGGACGGTTCGTCATCTATGACTTCGCCGGCGCGGACGCCGTGCATGCGGCGGCGAAGTGAAAAAAGCGACAACACAAGCCCTGCCGTACTTGTGGGGGCGGATGCAAGCATCGACCCCTACGGTACAACAACGAAATATAATATATAAATATAAGGAGTGTTCTTATGCGTTACTGCAAAAAATGTACGATGCCCGACACCCGGCCCGGGATCACCTTCGACGCGGAGGGCGTGTGCAGCGCCTGCCGCCACTACGAGAGCCGCAAAAATGTGGACTGGGATGCCCGTTTCAAGGAGTTTGAGGCCTACTGCGACAAGTACCGCGGCATGAACGGCCCCGGCGGCTATGACTGCGCCGTCGCCGTCTCCGGCGGCAAGGACAGCCACTTCCAGGTCTGGATGCTCAAAGAGGTCATGCACATGAACCCCATCCTGTTCAGCGTCGAGGATAACTTCCCCATGACGCAGGCGGGCATCCACAACCTCAAGAATATCAGCGAGGAGTTCGGCTGCACGATCATCTCCTGCAAGCCCAACATCAAGGTGCAAAAGACGCTGATGCGCAAATTCTTTGAGAAGTACGGCAAGCCGACCTGGTACGTGGACCGCCTGATCTACACCTTCCCGCTGCACATGGCCGCCAAGTTCAACACCCCGATGCTCTGCTACGGCGAGAACGTCAGCTTTGAGTACGGCGGCAACGCCGATAAGGAGACCTACTCCGCCATGGGCCAGATCGAGAACGGTGTCGCCGTCGGTATGCCGATGGAGGAACTGCTGGGCGACGGCGTGACCGAGAAAGACCTCTCTCTGACGCTGGCCCCCAGCGCCGAGGAGCGCGCCAAGCTCGACCCGTTCTACATGAGCTACTTTGTGCCCTGGAACAGCTACAAGAACTACCAGATCGCCAAGGCCCACGGCTTCCACGACCTGACCCACGAGTGGGACCGCACCCACCACGCCGAGAACTTTGACCAGATCGACTCCCGCGCCTATCTGGTGCACAGCTGGCTCAAGTATCCCAAGTTCGGCCACGCCGCTGCCACCGACTACACGGCCCGCTACATCCGCTACGGCATGATGACCCGCGAGGAGGCTATCCCCATCATCAAGGAGCGCGACGGCAAGCTCGACCCGCTCTGCGTGCGTGACTTCTGTGAGTTCTGCGGCTACACCGAGACCGAGTTCTGGGCCATTCTGGACAAGTTCTACAACCGCGACCTGTTCGAGAAGAACGAGTACGGCGAGTGGCAGCTCAAGCATCCCATCTGGGAGGAAAACAAGTAATGGTACGTCATGTTATTTTGTGGAAATTAAAGGAGATGCCCGACGCCGAAAAGGCCGCCGTCAAGGCCGGCATCAAGGAAGGGCTGGAGGGTCTGGCCGGTAAGATCCCCGGCCTGCTGGATGTCCGCGTCTACACCGACGCCCTGCCCAGCTCTGCCAACGCTGACCTGATGCTGGACACGACCTTCACCGACGCCGCCGCGCTCAAAGGCTACTCCACCCACCCCGCCCACGTCGCCGTGGCAGACGGCAAGGTAAGACCGTACACCGCGGTAAGGACGTGCTTGGATTTTAACGTGTAAGCAAGCAGAAAATAAACTGTAGGGGCGGATTCCATATCCGCCCGTGGACGCTTCCGCAGCCGCGGACTCTGCGGGCGCATATAGAATGCGCCTCTACGGTATAACGGAGGAATAACCATGACCACCCTCATCCGCGGCGGCCTCGTCCATGATGCTGTCCACCGCGACGCCTGCAAGGCCGACATTCTGCTGGCCGACGGCAAAATTGCCGCCATCGGAACCGATTTGACCGCCCCGGCGGACGCCGTGGTTTTCGACGCCGACGGCCTTGATGTATTCCCCGGCTTTTGGGCAAGGACGCGGACGTCGTCATCACGAACGGCTGCCCCTTCGAGGTCATGACCGAGGTGAAGGCAGTCTTTATTGACGGCGTGCAGGTTGCGGAATAACACCCCTTGCAAAATGATTTTCCTTGTGCTATAATACCCGCATACGGCAAAGGCGCCGTCTGATAGCATTGCTATCGGACGGCGCCTTTTCATTTTGATACAGAGCCGATTGGAGTGTAAAGAATATGGAAAAGATTCCCCGTCACATCGACATTGACTACAGCAAGTACGCACCGGACATCCCGGAGGACCGGCTCGAAGCCTACTACGGCCTGCCCAGGCACGTACAGTTCTGCAAGGAATGCGTCATGAGCAACCAGAAGCCCAACTCCTGCTATGAGTTTGAGCACACGATCAACTCCATCAAGAAAACGATGGTCATTCAGGAGGACGGCGTCTGTGATGCCTGCCATGCCTGCCACAACAAGGCCAACGGCCATATCGACTGGGCCCTGCGTGAGAAGGAACTCCGCGAGCTCTGCGACCAGTACCGCAAGAACGACGGCAGCTATGACTGTCTGGTGCCCGGCTCCGGCGGCAAGGACAGCTTCTACGCCGCGCACCTGCTGAAATACAAGTACGGTATGCACCCGCTGACCGTCACCTGGGCCCCGCACATCTACACGCCCTGGGGCTGGGAGAACATGCAGGCGTGGATCCACGCGGGCTTTGACAACTACCTGTGCACCCCCAACGGCATGACCCACCGCCTGCTGACCCGCCTTGCTACGGAGAACCTGTTCCACCCGTTCCAGCCGTTCATTCTGGGCCAGAAGCAGCTGGCACCCAAGATGGCCGCGAAGTTCGGCATCCCGCTGGTGTTCTACGGCGAGAACGAGGCCGAGTTCGGCAACCCGATTGCCGACAACAACTCCGCCCTGCGCGATGAGCACTTCTTTGCGGTCAACGACTACGACCACATTTATCTGGGCGGTGTCAGCCTGCGCCAGCTGGAGGAGGACTACAAAGTGGACAAGGCCGATTTGGCCATCTACCTGCCGTCCGAGACCTCCAACCTTGAGAAAAACCACATTCAGGTGCGGTATCTGGGCTATTACGAGAAGTGGCATCCGCAGGGCGCGTACTACTACAGCGTCGAGCACGGCGGCTTCCGCCCCGCGCCGGAGCGCACCCAGGGCACCTACTCCAAGTACAACTCCATCGATGACAAGATCGACGACTTCTTCTACTACACGACCTACATCAAGTACGGCATTGGCCGCACGACCTACGACGCCGCGCAGGAGATCCGCAACGAGGAGATTACGCTGGACGAGGGCAAGGCGCTCTGCAAGAAGTTTGACGGCGAGTACCCGGACCGTTTTGAAAAGGAAATCTTCAAATATCTGTCGCTGGACCGCCAGCACTTCCCTTGGGCCAGCCAGCTGTTTGAGCAGCCCAGGATGGACCGCGACTACTTTATGGACCTGGCGGACCGCTTCCGCTCCCCCCACATCTGGAAGTGGGAGGACAATATGTGGAAGCTCCGCCACACCCCCTACGAGGGCGACAGCGAGGTACTGTGGGGCGACCCAAGGGGAACGCACCACGAAATTTGAGTGAAAAGGCTTCCCCCCTTGGGGGAAGCTGTCCGCGAAGCGGACTGATGAGGGGTAGACTTTCCGCGGCAACCCGTTTGCGGGCAATCGCGGCATACGCGCCCCTCATCCGGCCTTGCCTCGCGCGGCCACCTTCCCCCACAGGGGAAGGCTTTAGAAAGGTTCAGCTATGAGCAAAAAAATACGACTTATCGCAAGATTGGACGTCAAGGACACCAACCTTGTCAAGGGGATCCAGCTCGAGGGACTGCGCAAGCTGGGCGACCCGAATGCGTTTGCCAAAGAATATTATGAGGCCGGGATAGACGAGCTGCTCTATATCGACATCGTCGCCAGCCTGTACAACCGCAACAATTTAAGCGATATTGTGCGCAAAACCGTGGACGACGTTTATATCCCGGTCTGCGTCGGCGGCGGGCTGCGCAGCGTTGAGGATGTGCGCCACATCCTGTCGATGGGTGCGGACAAGGCGGCCATCAACACGGCGGCCATCAAGCGCCCCGAGCTTATCACCGAGGTGGCCGAGGCGTTCGGCAGCCAGTGCATGGTGCTGTCGATTCAGGCCAAGCGCAGCCGCACCTGGCCCGGCAAGTGGGAAGCCTACTATGACAATGGCCGCGCCCACTCCGGCTATGACGTCGTCGAGTGGGCCAAGCGCGGCGTGGCGCTGGGCGCGGGCGAAATTCTGCTGACCAGCGTTGACAACGAAGGGTTACAGCAGGGTATGGACCTTGAATTGATCGAGGCCGTGACGAAAGCCGTGAACGTGCCGGTCATCTGCGGCGGCGGTGTCGGCTGCGGCGACGACATTGTGGACGCCGCCAACGCGGGCGCGGACGCCGTGGCCTGTGCCGCTGTGCTGCATTACAAAAAAGAAACCGTGACGGAGCTGAAAGAGGACATCCGCGCGGGCGGGGTGGAGGTGCGCCAGGTATGAAGGTAACAGTGATTGACTACGGCCTGTCCAACCTGTTGAGCGTCCGCCATGCGTTTGCCCACTTTGGGGCCGAAACGCTGCTGACCAGTGACCCGGCGGAGGTGCTGGCTGCGGAAAAGCTGGTGCTGCCGGGCGTCGGCGCGTTCAAGGACGGCATGGACGGTCTGGCACGGCTGGGGCTGGTCGAGCCGATTCGCCAGAAGGCCGCCGCCGGTACGCCGCTGCTGGGCATCTGCTTAGGAATGCAGATGCTGTTTGACGAGTCGGAGGAGTTCGGCCTGCACAAGGGCCTTGGGCTTATTCCGGGCCGTGTGGTAAAGATCCCCGACACGGACGCGGACGGCCATCCGCAGAAGGTGCCGCACATCAGCTGGGACCCGCTCTACCCCGGCGGCGGGCGCACGGATTTTTCCGGCACAGCGCTGGCCGCGCTCAAGCCCGGCGAGGAGTGCTATTTTATCCACAGCTATGAGGCCAAGCCCGTCCGTGATGAGGACCACCTGGCCGACACCGTCTACGGCGGGCGCGAGATCTGCGCCGCCGCCAGCCACGGCAGCGTCCTCGGCTGCCAGTTCCACCCGGAAAAATCCGGGGCGGTCGGACTGAAAATTATTGAGGAGTTTTTGAAGAAGTAAAGGCTTCCCCCGCGGGGCTGCGCCCACAGGCGCGTGTCGGAGCGCAACCGCCGTAGGCGGCTCTTAGCGCGGAGACTGAAGCTGTCAGCGGCCCCGCCCGCTGACTGATGAGGGCCGACCTTGCCGTTGCAGCCCATCAACGGGCAATAATGGCAAACCTGCCCCTCATCCGGCCCTGCGGGGCCACCTTCCCCCAAGGGGGGAAGGCTTTATTGCTAACGCCCTGTGCGATTCCGCACAGGGCGTTGCTTTTTCCCCCGCAATAGGCTATAATGTACCTTGTATAAATGTGCAAAGGGGAATTGCTATGTCCTGTGACTTGCTCGTCGGCTCCACCGGGTTTGTGGGGGGCAACCTGCTGGCCAAACATACCTTCGCCGCGGCATGCCACAGCAGTGACATAACCGCGCAGTACGGCACCCGCCCGGACCTCTGTATCTACGCGGGCGTGCCGGCGGCCATGTTCCTGGCCAACGCCGACCCGGAGGCCGACCTTGCCGTCATGCGCGCCGCGCGGGAGAATATCCGCCAAATCGCGCCCAAAAGACTTGTCCTGATTTCCAGCATTGCCGTGCTGGCAGACAGCCGCGGCGTCTATGAGGACAGCCCCGCGCGGGACACCGAAGGTCTGCCCGCTTACGGCAAAAACCGTCTGCAATTGGAGCGCTGGGTGCGCGAGGACTTCCCCGACGCGCTCATTGTGCGCCTGCCCGCACTGTACGGCGCCGGCATCAGGAAAAACTTCCTCTTTGACCTGCACACCATCACCCCGGCCATGCTCAGACCGGATAAATACAGCGAGCTGGCGGCAAAATCGCCGCTTGTCAAATCAGCCTACACGCTGGCGGACAACGGCTTTTACAAGCTGAACGGTACCGTCGACCCGGCAGCGCTGCGCGCCTTTTTTGCAGCCAACGACTTCAACGCCCTGGCCTTCACCGATGCCCGCAGCCGCTACCAGTTCTATAATTTAGGCCGTCTCTGGTCGGATATGGAGGCTGCCCGCGCCGCTGATGTAAAGCTGCTGCACCTTTGCACGCCGCCGGTCTCCGCCGCCGAGGTCTACACCGCCGTGACCGGCAAAACGGACTGGCACAATGAACTGCCCAAGCCCCCGTTTGACTACGACCTGCGCAGCCGCCACGCGGCGCTTTTGGGCGGCAGCGGCGATTACCTTTGCACAAAACAGCAGGAATTGGATGATATTACGCGCTTTATGCGCAGTTGGAGGGACTGACCCATGCCGAGCTATCAGCTTGCCATCTCGAACATTGCATGGCAGAAGGACGATGACGAAACCGTATACGCGGCCATGCAGCAGGCGGGCTTCACCGGCCTGGAGCTGGCCCCGACCCGCATTTTCTCCGAAGCACCGTATGAAAACCTGACGAGTGCGCTGCTGTTCGGCGGCTACCTCAAAAACCGCTGGGGCTTCTCGGTGCCCAGTCTGCAAAGCATCTGGTACGGCCAGAAGGGCAATATCTTTGACCCTGCCGACACCGAGCACCTGCTGGATTACACGGCGCAGGCGTTCCAGTTTGCCCACAGCCTGAACTGCCCGTCGCTGGTGTTCGGCTGCCCGAAGAACCGTATGCGCCCGCTGGGGGCCAACGATGCCGCCGCCGAGGCGTTCTTCATGCAGGCGGGCAACCTGGCCGCGCGGTACGGCGTGCATCTGGCGCTGGAGGCCAACCCGCCGATGTACACGAACTACCTGAACGGCACCGCCGACGCCTTTGCGCTCGTCAAGCGGCTGGACAACCCGGGCTTGTCGGTCAATCTGGACCTGTCCACCGTGCTGGCGCAGGGAGAGCACTTGCAGAACTTCATCGATGATATGCAGTATGTCAGCCATGTCCACATCAGTGAGCCGGGTCTGGTCCCGATTGAGCGCCGCCCCGAGCACAAGGAGCTGGCGCTGCTGCTGGGGGCTGTCGGCTACCGCGGCTTCGTCTCCGTCGAGATGGCCCACACCGACGTGGATACGATCCGCCGCACGATGGACTATATCGCGGAGGTGTTCGCATGATCGAGTATGAGCGCACAAACTTGAACGGCGTGCCCGACTACACGGCTGTGGAGTTTGAGGGCCGCCGCCATGACTACTGCCTGCTGATCCCCGTCATCAACGAGGGCGCGCGCATCCTGACCGAGCTGGGCCGCGCCCAGAAGGCGGGCATCGACCAGCTCTGCGACATCGTCATCTGCGACGGCGGCTCCACTGACGGCAGCATGAAGCGGGAGACGCTGGCGCTCTACCACGTCAACACGCTGCTGACGAAAACCGGCCCCGGCAGGCAGGGCGCCCAGCTGCGCATGGGCATGTATTTTGCGCTGGACCGCAATTATAAAGGCATCCTGACCATCGACGGCAACAACAAGGACTCCATCGAGGACGTGCCCGAGTTTATCGCAAAATTGCAGGAGGGCTATGACCTCGTGCAGGGCAGCCGGTTTATCCGCGGCGGCCACGCCATCAACACGCCGCCGGTGCGCTATGCCGCCGTGCGGCTCATCCACGCGCCGCTCGTCAGCCTGGGGGCGCACCAGTGGTTCACCGATACGACCAACGCCTACCGCGCCTACAGCCGCGAGTACCTGACCCACCCGGATGTCCGCCCGCTGCGCGATGTCTTTGGCGGGTATGAGCTGCTGGCGTATTTAAGCATCCGCGCGACGCAGCTGGGCCTGAAGGCCTGCGAGGTCCCCGTGACCCGCGCCTACCCTGCCACCGGCAAGACGCCGACGAAGATCAGCGGCTTCAAGGGCAACAGCGACCTGATGAAGGTCCTGCTGAATGCGCTGGCCGGGAAGTATAATCCGTAAGTTCTATTTTGCAAAGATGCAGGGGCGAGCAGTGCTCGCCCGCGGCACTTGGCGGCAGCCGCAAAGTGCCCGGGTTGATGACGAGCATCGACCCCTACAATGCCGGGGCGGGTCCCATATCCGCCCGGCAATCGTCCGAAGGAATGTAAAAAGGGGAAACGCTCTATGACCTACGATAAAATCATCCTCGGCGCGGGGCTGTACGGCCTGTACGCGGCGCAGAAATGCGGCGCGGCGGGGCAGCGCGTCCTTGTGCTGGAGCGCGACCCCGCGCCCTTCATGCGCGCGACCTACATCAACCAGGCCCGTGTCCACATGGGCTACCACTACCCGCGCAGCTACTCCACGGCCATCAAGTCCGCCCACTATTTTGAGCGGTTCTGCAATGACTACGGCTTCTGCCTGCACACCGAGTTTGACCAGGTCTACGCCACCAGTGCGCACTTCTCCTGGACGAACGCGGCGGAATTCCGCCGGTTCTGCGCGGCGGCAGGCATCCGCTGCGACGACGTTGCGCCCGAGCGCTACTTCAACCCGGGCCTCTGCGACGGCGCGTTCCTGACCACCGAGTACACCTACGATGCGCAGATACTCAAGCGCTGGTTTCTGGAGCAGCTCGCCGCACTGCCCAACGTTGAGGTACTGTACAGCCACAAGCCGACGGCCATCGAGAAGGTCGGCAGCGTGTGGCGCGTGCAGGCGGGGGACATCACCGCCGAAGCACCCTACCTGCTCAACGCGACCTATGCGGGCGTCAACGACGTACACGCCATGCTCGGCCTGCCGCCGTTCGGCATTAAGTACGAAAAGTGCGAGATCATTTTGTGCACCGTGGACAAAAGCCTGAAAAACACCGGCGTCACGGTCATGGACGGGCCGTTTTTCAGCCTGATGCCCTTCGGCCGGACCGGCCTGCACAGCCTGACGAGCGTGACCTTCACCCCGCATGAGACGAGCTATGACAGCGTCGCGACCTTCCCGTGCCAGCAGGAATGCGGCGGCGTGTGTAAGCCGGGCAGCCTGTACAACTGCAATGAGTGCCCGGCCAAGCCGCAAAGCGCCTGGCCCTACATGAGCCAGCTGGCCCGCAAGTATTTAAAGGAAGAATACGGCTTTGCCTACCACAGCAGCCTGTTCAGCATGAAGCCCATCTTAAAGGCCAGCGAGATCGACGACTCGCGCCCGACGGTGGTCCGCGTGATGAACGACGAGCCGAAGCTCGTCAGCGTGCTGTCCGGCAAGATCAACACGGTATACGACCTGGACGAGGTATTGGATGTATGATGCTTAAAGACAACAATTTTATTTCGGCAGTCGTCTACCTGCACAACGACGGCGCGCGCGCCGTGGAGTTCTGCCGCACGGTGGCCGCAGAGCTGGACGCCAACTTTAAACAATATGAGCTGGTCGTCGTGGACGACGCCTGCACCGACGACACGGTCAAACAGCTGCGCGCCTGGGGCAGGGAGCAGGACGCCCCGCTGACGATTTTGCACATGAGCATCTACCACGGGCTTGAGGACGCCATGAACGCCGGCCTCGATGCCGCCATCGGCGACTATGTCTATGAGTTCGACTCCACCGAGCTCTGCTACGCGCCGCCGCTTATTATGCAGGCATACAGGGCGGCGCTGGACGGCAACGATATTGTGTCGGTCTGCCCGCGCACCGTGCGCGGCGGCAGCAGCCTGTTTTATAAGGTGTTCAACGCCCACTCCCAGAGCGCCTACCGCCTGCGCACCGATGCGTTCCGTCTGGTGACGCGCCGCGCCATCAACCGCGTCCATGCGTCCAGCACGCACCTGCCCTACCGCAAGGCGGCCTACGCGGCCAGCGGCTTACGGATGGTCGATCTGGAATTTGACGGCCAGCTGACCGTTAAGCAGAAGGGCCGGTTCAATCTGGCGCTGGACAGCCTGACGCTCTACACGAACTTCGGCTTCAAGGCCAGCGTGACCGTCACGCTCTGCATGATGGCGCTGGCGCTGGCCGAGCTGATCTATACCCTCGTCATCTTCGCCACCGGCCACCCGGTAGAGGGCTGGACGACGACGATGTTCGTCATCACCGTCGGGTTTGCGGGGTTGTTCGCCGTGCTGACCATCGTCGTCAAGTATCTGTCGCTGCTCTTAAATCTGACGTTCAGGCAGCAGAAATATCTTGTGGAAAGCATTGAGAAGCTGCAAAAATAACGCATGAGGAAGTTACCGATGAAGCATTTTCGCCCGCGGCTGTCCCGCCGCGCTTTCTGGGTGCTCTGCGCCCTGCTGGTCTGCCTGCGTCTGGCGCTGACGGGCTTTCAGCAGGCGTACATCTGGGTGGGCGGTGCGCCGCTGGACGACGAGCTGATGTTCCGCGCGGCCAACCATATCACAGCCGGGCAGTGGCTGGGCGCGTATGATTATCTGACGCTGTCCAAGGCCATGTTCTTCCCGGTGTGGCTGGCACTGCTGCACGCGCTGCACCTGCCGTATCTTATCAGCGGCGCGGCGCTCTGGTGCGGGGCGGCACTGCTGGCGGCGTTTGCTTTTTCAACGCTGTGGCGAAAAAAAGACACCGAACGGGGCCGCGTGCTGACGCTTGGCCTGTTTGCGGCGCTGGCGTTTCTGCCGTCGAGCTGGGCGGCCTACACGCTGCGCGTCTACCGGGACAACATCTTTCCGGCGCTGTGTCTGTACTTCTTTGCGGGCATGGCGGGCATGGCGCTGCGCGCGGTGTTCACGCCGGAAAAGCCGCTCTGGCCGTGGCTGGCCGCGGCGGGCGCGGGTCTGGCCTGCGGCTATCTGGACCGCGAGGACGCCGGGCTGTTCCTGCTGCCGTTCGCCGCGGCGGCCACCGTCATTGTGGCCGTGGTGCTGGCGGGCAAGCGCCGCTGGAAGGCTCTGGCCGCGCAGGTCATCCCGTATGTCATGCTCGGCGTCGGCGTGCTGACCTTCTGCACCCTCAATTACACACACTACGGCGTGTTTGCGCTGTCCGACTTTTCGGAAGGCTCCTTTGCCGCGGCCATGGGCGCGATGATGCGCGTGGACACCGACAGCACCGCGCCCTACCTCTCCGTGCCCGCCGACGCCCGCGAGAAAATTTACGACGCTGTGCCGGAATTGGAGCCGCTGGCCTACTGGCTGGAGGAGGACGCCCAGCTGCAGAATGATTTCCGCGACCCAAATCTCGACGACTACCGCGCGGGCAGCTTCTATTGGGCCATCCGCCGCGCCGCGCAGTTTGAGGGCATCTACGCCGACGCTAAGACCGCCGACGCCTACTGGCAGACCGTGGCCGATAAGATCAACGCCGCCTGCGACGCGGGCACACTGCCCAGCCGCACCGGCAGGCGCGTGGCGACGAGCCAGCCGATCTCGGCGGCCTACGTCCCTTCGACGCTGGCCGAGACCTGGAACGGCTTTTGGCATGTGCTGGGCCTGCGGGACTGTGCGCCCTATGAGACGCTGCGGTCCATTGGCACCGAGGACGACTTTGCCGCCTGGTCCGGCTACCTGCACTGCGGCTTCAACAGCGCCGCCAACGCGGGGGAGGACACGCCCTACTACAGCCCGTACCAAAAGACGGTTTTTGCCGTCATGCAGGGCTGGACGCGGGTCTGCAGTATTTTGCTTACGGTGGGCGTGCTCTGCGCCGTGCTGTGCCAGCTGGCAGAGCTTTTGCCGCAGCGGCGTCAAAAATGCACGGCACAGACCGTTGTGCCGTGGCTGCTGCTGTTCGGCATCTTCGGCATTGCGCTGCTGCGCTGTGCCATGATCGCCTTTGTCGAGGTGTCCAGCTTCGGCATCGGCACCAGCACGATGTACCTGGCAACGGTGCATCCGCTGCTGGTCCTGTACGCATTTGCCGGGCTGCTTTTGTACGGCAGAACGAGAAAAACTGACAAACGAAGGGAGAACGCATGACAGATCTACTGGTCATCGGCGGCGGCGCGGCGGGCCTGATGGCAGCCGGGGCCGCCTGTGCCCGCGGGCTGACCGTGACCGTGCTGGAGCACAACCCCAAGGGACCGGGCCAAAAGCTGCTTATCACCGGAAAGGGACGCTGCAACGTCACAAGCGACAGCGACGTGCGGGAGTTTCTGCCCTATGTGCGGCATAACGGGCGGTTTTTGTATTCGAGCCTTTACGCTTTCCCGCCGTCGGCGGCCATGGAGCTGTTCGAGTCACTCGGCGTGCCGCTCAAAACCGAGCGCGGGCGGCGGGTATTTCCCCGGAGTGACCGCGCCGCCGACGTGCTGGCCGCGCTGCGCGATTATGCACGCGATGCGGAATTTGTGCGCGGCAGCGCAAAAAAGCTGGTCATCGAGGACGGTGTCTGCAAGGGTGCTGTGACGGACCGCGGCGAGACGCTGCGGGCAGAAAACACGCTGATCGCCACGGGCGGCATCAGCTATCCGGCCACCGGCAGCGACGGCAGCGGCTACAGGCTGGCGCGGCAGGCGGGGCACACGATCATGCCGCCGCAGCCCAGCCTGTGCAGTCTGGTCAGCCCCGACCCGGCCTGCCGCCGCATGATGGGCCTGGCCCTGCGCAACGTTACGCTGACGCTGCTCTGTGACGGCAAGCCGCTGTTTACCGAGCAGGGCGAGGCGCTGTTCACCCACTTCGGCCTGTCCGGGCCGCTCGTCCTGTCGGCCAGCACCTACATTGAGGATATAACGAAGCACCGCTATATCTGTGAGTTTGACTTAAAGCCTGCGCTGGATGAAAAAACGCTCTATGACCGCCTGACCCGCGACTTTGCGGAGCAGGGCAGCCACAGTGCGCAGGGGGCGCTGGCAAAGCTGCTGCCCAACTCGATGCGCCCCGTCGCCGTCGAAAAGTGGGGCATCGACCCCGCCACGAAGGCCGCGCAGATCACGCGGGAGCAGAAGCAGGCGCTCGTTGACCTGTGCAAGCACTGGCAGGTGCCGGTCAGCGCGCTGGGCGATAAAGAGCACGCCGTCATCACCGCCGGCGGCGTCGATGTCCGCGAGGTAGACCCCAAGACGATGGCCAGCAAGCTGTGCGCGGGCTTGTACTTTGCCGGGGAGGTCCTCGACGTGGACGCCCGCACCGGCGGCTATAACCTGCAAATCGCCTGGTCAACCGCCGTGGCGGCAGCCAAGGCGTTGTAACCCCAGCCTTCCCCCAAAGGGGAAGGCGGCTCCGCAGGGCCGGATGAGGGCAGACCTTACGGCAGCTGCACGGGAAGGAGAAACCACCCGGTAGGGGCCGGGCGTGCCCGGCCTGCGGCTCTGCGGCGGTAACCCTCTAACGGGCAGCTCCCGCAAGCTCTCCCCTCATCAGCCGCCTGCGGGCGGCAGCTTCTCCCCCAAAGGGAGAAGCCAAAGACGATTCTATTTAAAGGGATGATAACTATGATTTCCATCGCAATCGACGGCCCGTCCGGGGCCGGCAAATCCAGTCTCGCCAAGGCCCTCGCCAAAGACCTCGGCTATGTCTACGTTGACACCGGTGCCATGTACCGCTCCATCGGCCTGTACGCCGTCCGTGCGGGCGTTGACCCGCATGACGCCGACGCTGTCGCCGCACTGCTGCCGCAGGTCAAGCTCGGCATCCGCCTGATCGACGGTGCGCAGCACATTTATTTAAACGGCGAGGACGTCAGCACGGCCATCCGCGCCGAGGAGATCGGCATGGCCGCGTCCGCCGTGGCCGCACACCCCGCGGTGCGCAGCTTCCTGCTGGACACCCAGCGCGGCTTGGCCGAAAGCCAGAACATTCTGATGGATGGCCGCGACATCGGCACGGTTGTGCTGCCCAACGCCACGGTCAAGATCTTCCTGACCGCCAGCGCCGAGGCCCGCGCCCAGCGCCGCGCCAAGGAGCTGGCCGAGAAGGGCCAGCCCGCGGATTTTGCCACCGTGCTGGCCGACATCCGGCAGCGCGACTACCAGGACAGCCACCGCGCCGTGGCCCCGCTCAAACAGGCCGACGACGCCATTCTGGTGGACACAAGCAGCATCGGCCTGCAGGAGAGCTTTGATCTGCTCAAGCGCACGATTCTTGCGCACATCTAAGGGGGCTGACGATGCTTTTATACTGGATTCTGCTGCCCATCATCTGGGTGCTGGCCCACATTCTGTTCCGGTTCGAGGTCATCGGGCGCGAGAATTTGAAGGCCGTCCGCGATGGGCGCGCCTACGTCATTGCACCGAACCACATTGCCAACCTTGACCCTGTCTTGATCGCTATAACGATATTTGACTGGAAGCGGCTGCGCATTCTGGCCAAGGAGGAGCTGTTCAAAAATCCGCTGGCCGGCTGGTTCCTGCGCTGTATGGGCGCTGTTTCCATCGAGCGCGGCAAGGGCGACACCACCACCGTCGAAAAGCTGACGAACGAGTGCAAAAATGGTACGGGCATCATGATCTTCCCCGAGGGAACCCGCACAAAGACCGGCAAGCTGGGCGTGATCAAGAGCGGTGCATTTGTGATCGCCGCCGCCGCGGGCGCGGACATGCTGCCTGTGCGCATCATCTACGGCACCAAGGACGGCAGGCTGCACCTTTTCTGCAAGGTGCGCATCGTCTTTGGCGAGCCGATCCCTGCCGCGGACCTGCAGATCAGGGATCAGAGCCACAAAATGGCGGAGCTGCGTCGTATGAAGAACCGCCTGCGCGACGAGCTGGAGCAGCTGCTGGCCGACAACGCCTTTGCTGTGCGCCTGGCCGAAACGGCAGCGGAGGAACCCGCTGCACCGGACGACAAGCCGCAGCTGCCGGAATGACATTCCCCTTGGCCCCCTCTGGGAGGGGGCTCCGCCCGCAGGCGGTGGGGGAGAGAGCTTTGCTGAGGCCCGAAGCTTCGGATAAAGACACGGCTCTCTCCCTCCGGCCCTGCGGGGCCACCGCTCCCCTTCTGGCGCAAGCGCCATCTCCCCCGTTTCGGGGGAGTCTGTCTCGCAGAGGGAGGCAAGGAGTTTACAAAAGGAGCTTATCTATGGAGATCATCCGTGCCAAAACCGCCGGCTTCTGCTTTGGTGTGGACCGCGCGGTCAAGCTGACTTATGATTTATTGGCGCAGGGACGCAAGGTTGCGACCCTCGGCCCATTGATCCACAACGCCCAGGTCGTGGCCGACCTGGAGGCGAAGGGCGCTGTGACCTGCCCGGATATTGACGCCGTGCCCGACGGGTATGAGGTCATCATCCGCAGCCATGGCGTGCCCAGAAGCGTCTATGACAAAATAAGCACACGCAGCCTGGCGTATCACGATGCCACCTGCCCGTTTGTTGCAAAAATCCATAAAATCGCGATGGAAGCGGACAAAAACGGTGCGCTTTTGCTTGTTGCAGGCGACGCCGACCACCCCGAAGTACAGGGAATTGTCGGCCATACAAGCGGCCCTGTGCAGGTTTTTGCCAATCTGGAGGAGCTGCAAAAATTGCTCCCCACGCTTTTGCAACAAGAATCCATCTATGTCGTCGCGCAAACGACATTTCGCGTGGAAAGTTGGGAAAATTGCAAAGCTTTTTTAAAAAAAGAGTGTACAAAAGCCAGAATTTTTGATACAATATGTAATGCAACGTGGGCGAGGCAACAGGAAGCGGAAGACCTCAGCCAAAAATGCGATCACATGGTCGTCATTGGTGGTCATCATTCTTCCAATACCCAAAAGCTGTTACAGGTCGCCGCGCGGCATACCAAGGCCATCAACGTCGAGACTGCTGATGAACTCGACCCTGCATGGCTTGCTGGTGCGGCGCGTGTGGGCGTGACAGCCGGGGCTTCAACGCCTTCGTCTATAATTGAGGAGGTACTTAACAGTATGAGTGAAGAGATCCGTGACGACATGAGCTTCGAGGAGATGCTCAAAGCTACCGAAGCCAATGCAAATGTTTACACCGGAAAGATCGTAAAAGCCAAGGTCATCAGCGTTTCCCCGACGGAGTGCATCGTCGGTGTCGACGGCTCCAAGCACACCGGCATTGTGCCCCTGCGCGAGATGAGCCATGACCCCAACGCCAAGATGGAAGACCTTGTTAAAGAGGGCGACGAGCTGGATCTGGTTGTTGTCAAGACCAACGATCAGGAGGGTGTTGACACCCTGTCCCGCGTCCGTTTTGAGGCCCAGAAGGGCATGAAGGACGTCTCCGAGGCTGCCGAGAACGGCACCGTTATGGAAGGCGACGTCATGGAGGCCAACAAGGGCGGCGTTGTTGTCAACGTCAAGGGCGTCCGCGTCTTTGTTCCCCGTTCTCAGGCCACCATGCGCCGTGACGAGGACTACACCAAGCTGGTTGGCCAGCACGTTCAGCTGGTCATTACCGAGTGCGCAGGCCGCAAGATCGTCGGCTCCATCAACAAGGTCACTGCCGAGGCCAACAAGGCCAAGCGCGAGGAGTTCTGGGCCAATGTTGAGGTCGGCAAGCAGTATAAAGGCGTTGTCAAGAGCCTGACCTCTTACGGCGCTTTCGTTGACGTGGGCGGTGTCGATGGCCTGTGCCACATCAGCGAGCTGAGCTGGAACAACATCAAGCATCCCTCTGAGGTCGTCAAGGTCGGCGACGAGATCGAGGTCTACGTCAAGAGCTACGATCCCGAGAACCAGAAGGTCTCCCTGGGCTACAAGAAGGAAGAGGACAACCCCTGGGTCAAGCTGGAGAATGAGGTTCCCGTCGGCACCGAGTTCACCGCTCCCGTTGTCTCCATCACCAAGTTCGGCGCTTTCGTCCGCATCATGCCGGGCATTGACGGTCTTGTTCATATCAGCGAGATCAGCAATGAGCGCGTGAACAAGGTCTCCGACGTGCTGAAGGTCGGTGACGAGGTCCGCGTTAAGCTGACCGCCGTTGACTTTGACCGCAAGCGCATCAGCCTGTCCATGAAGGCCTGCCTCGACGAGAACGGCGAGGACGCTGAATAATTCTTAGTCATTGCGCAACCGTATGGGGCCTGCCTGTTGTAACAGGCAGGCCCCTTTTTGTACAAGTAACCTGTAGGGGGCGGCGTCCTCGACGCCCTGCGGGCGGGCAGTGCCCGCCCCTACAAACGTAAAACGGGTACATCATGCAAAAACTCAAAGACATCATCCAAAAATACTATGAGGGTCTGGCCTACCTGTTTTTCGGCGGGGTCGCAACGCTGCTGAACCTGGTCGTCTTTGCGGGCTTCCAGGCGGCGTTCGGTACAGACTTTGCCGCGGGCATCGGCAATATTCTGGACAACTGCATCTGCATCCTCTTTGCCTATTGGACAAATCGCACGTTCGTGTTCAAAAGCGCGAACAAGGGCAAGGCGGCCTGGGCGGAGTTCGGGCAGTTTGTCTCCTGCCGCATCGCCACGATGGTCATGGATCAGGTCATCATCTGGCTGGGCGTCAGCCTGCTGGGGCCGCATGTCGCGTTTGCCGCAGCCAACGGCAAGCTGTGGGCCATGGGCGTCAAGCTGTTCAGCCAGGTCATCGTTATCGTGTCCAACTACGTTTTCAGCAAATTGTTTATCTTTAAAAAGAAGTAACGCATCATCCGGAAGGAGTATACCATGCTTATTTTTAAAGTGGCAAAATTTGTGCTCAAGCACCCGCTGCTGACCCATGGAGCCAGGCAGCTCGTGCACAAAAAACTACGTCCCCCAAAGGAGGCATCCCCTATGAAACAGAAAGTTCGCGGTCACGCATTCCGTCTGGTGGGGCTGATCCTGGGCATCATCGGTGCCACGGTCAGCATCACCTCCATCGTTTTCGCTGCCCTGGGCCTGCATCAGGCACGCCTGTGCAAACATTGTGAGAAAGGGGAAAATTTCCGATGAAATACACAAAGGAAGAAATGCTGAGCAAGGTCGACCACACCCTGCTCAAGCCCGAGGCAACCTGGCCCCAGATCCGCACCCTCTGCGATGAGGCCATCGCCAACCACTGCGCGTCGGTCTGCATCAACACCTGCTACGTCAAGCAGGCCGTCGAGTATATGGCGGGCCGCGTGCCGGTCTGCTGTGTCGTCGGTTTCCCCCTTGGCGCTATGGACACCAAAAGCAAGGCATTTGAGGCTAAAACTGCCATCGAGAACGGCGCGTCCGAGGTCGATATGGTCATCAACATCGGCTGGCTGAAGAACAAGCAGTACGACGACGTCCGCAATGACATTGCCGCCGTCAAGGCTGCTGTGGGCGACAAGGTGCTGAAGGTCATCATCGAGACCTGCCTGCTGACCGACGACGAGAAGATCAAGATGTGCGACATCGTGCCCGAGGCCGGTGCCGACTTCATCAAGACATCTACCGGCTTCTCCACCGGCGGTGCGACCTTCCACGATATTGAGCTGTTCGCAAAGCACGTTGCGGGTCGCTGCAAGATCAAGGCTGCGGGCGGCATCTCCACCGTCGAGGACATCGAGAAGTTCCTCGACCTCGGCGCAGACCGCCTCGGCACCTCCCGTGCCGTCAAGCTGCTGACCTCCGGCGAGGCCGGCAGCGGGTATTAAGGGGATGCGATGTTCCTTCTTTGCAAAGAAGGAACCGAAGAAATTCTAAACCAATAAATGCGGGAGACTGCTTTTCGTCAGCAGTCTCCCGCATTTTGTTTTGCGCAGCGGTAGGGGACGGCGTCCCCGACGTCCCGTCAGTTGGCAGTTGCCCTCCGGGCAGGGTGTAGGGCGGCCAGCCCTCTGGCCGCCGCAAGGGGCGTATGGCCTTGTGGTGCGAATCTGTTTTTAAATGGGTGTGTGGGGGGGGGAAAAAAACATGACCGCGCCAACAAACTGGAATTTTCAAATTAGTCTTTGCAAATAACCTTTGAACCTTCACCATCAATTACAATTCCCTGACGGTTGTTAATTGGGCATAGCTTCAAATCCGAAAAATCTGTCATTATTTTCTCGGTAACTTTCTTAAATGGTGCTGTAAGATAATGCGGAAGAACATAGAAATCAATCAAATCAAGCCCTGCATCATCTTCTTGTGAGTAGTCCTCCGGCTTTTCATCCATTTGCTCGATATATTGGATGCTTGGAGCGCATATAATCGCACCTGCCGATTCACCAATCATCAGTTTTCCCTTTGCCAATTCTTTCTTCAACAGCTCATCCGTTCCCGTTTTACGGAGCTGGTCTATAAGGAAAAAAGAATTTCCGCCGGTAAAATAGATCACATCCGCATCTTCAAAAAGAGACTGTATCGTTGAATAATCCTCCGTTGAAATGTCAATATCAGTTACGATTGCTCCCAACTTTTTGAATAGTTTTCGAGCCGAGCCGACATAACCGGTGTAGCCTTCACGCAGCGATGCTGTTGGAATAAATGCGACTTTTTTATTTTCAATTTCTTCCTTTATCAGACTTCCTACACTTGAAAAGTGAGAACATAAAAACAGTTTCATCAATATTCTCCTTTATATATAAATTCTTATTTGTTGAACTAAGCCGTGTATTCCATACTCTCCAATGAAAGAACGCCCTAATATAGCGAAATTTTGCTGTTTCCCTGCGTACGTGCGTACACACTCCACAGGAATTCTAAGGGGCCTGCCCCCCCTTAGCACACGGACTTTGGAACAAAGTCTAGTGTGTTACGCCTTGCCAGAGGTGTACAGGCTCCCGGTATGCACGTACGAAGCAATTGCCATCAATGCGCCATATAAGTGGCGATCAAGTTCGCACAAAGCGACCTTGATCCCGCAAAACAAAAGGCAGGATACCATAACCACGATGATACCCTGCCTTTGCTCGTTTACCGTTCCGAGTAGTCCTTTCGCAGAACCTCCGATAAACAAAAAACGTACCCGAACCCTTTTTCATAAAGAATCGGGTTCGAGTACGAACTGAATGCTGGAGCAATAAAAAAACCACCAGAAAGGTGCCTGTCCCCTTTGTGGTGGTTTTGGGCCAGTCCTAGAGCGTGTGGCCGTAGGTGTTGGCAGCCTTGATGGCGGCGGCGAATTTTTCGTCCGTGAAGGGCTCGGGGTTTCCCTGCTTCCACTCGTTGGTGGCGTGCGCGTACTCGCACAGGGCCGGGATGTCGGTCTCGGAAAGCCCGACCTGCTCTAGCGTCACGGGCAGGCCCATCTGCTTGTTAAAGGCGGCGTAGCGCTCAAGGTTCTCGGTATCGCCCGTGTAGGCAAACAGCACGAGCACGCCCAGGCTCACGACCTCGCCGTGCAGGTAAGAGCCCTCGCGCGGAATGCTGCAGGTTGCGTTGTAGAACGCATGCGCCACGCTCGAGTTGTAGTAGTAATCGTTTTGGTTGGTCAGGTTGGAGACGTAGCCCGTGTTGACCACGATATCGAGCGCGATCTGCTTGACGGCCTCGGTCGACAGGTTCTGGCGAACGTCCTCAAGACCCTGCACGCCATAGGTAAACAGCGGCTCGGAGCAGGTGTGTGCGAGCGCCAGGCCAAGACCGGCGGTGTGCTCCAGGTTGCCGGCGCTCGTGGCGTACTCGACCTCGGGCTGCTTGGACAGGGCATCGCCCACGCCCGCCCAGAAGTATTCTGCCGGAGCCTCGGCGATGATCTTGGGGTTGATGAAGATGTGCGCGGGGCGGTTGGGGTACGAATAGCCCTCGAGCGAGCCGTCGTCGTTGTAGACAACGGCAATGGCGGTCGCGGCCGAGCAGTTGGAGCAGATCGTCGGGACGGTGAAGACGATCTTCTTGAGCTCAATGGTAGCGGTCTTCACGGTGTCGAGCGCCTTGCCGCCGCCGCATGCGATGAGCACGTCGGCTTCCTAGCAGGCAGGGGAGTTCACGACCTTGACGATATTGGCACGCGTACTGTTGGTGCCATAGACGCGCTTCTCCAAAATCTCGACGTCGGTACCCGCCAGCGCAGCTTCGATACCGGGAAGTGCTGCAGCCAGGGCTCGTTTGCCACCGATGATTACGACCTTGGTTGCTCCGTACTCGGCCAACGCGCCGGGCAGCTCGTCAAAGCAGTCTTCGCCAACGGTATAGTCGCTCATTCCGATCGTGCGCATAGCAACCTTCTTTCGTTCGATAAAGTGCTTACAGGTATTTTGCTTCAAGAGAAGGTCCACGGCCGCAAGAAATTTCGAACGTATTAAACCAGTGTTGAGGGTTTTTCGCCGGCGAGGAACGTGCTAGGATACACGCCATAAGCGTTGATGGGGACGAGTAGTCGGCCGTCCGCATGCTACAGAGAGCGGGGAGCGCTGAGAACCCGTGCATGCGACCGATGAAAATCACCCCGGAGCTGCGGTCCCAACGGACGTGCCGTGCAGGTTCGTCTTAGTAGATATCGCCGAGATGGTCGTCGATACAGATCAGCCGAGTAACGGATGCGAGCGCGCGGCGACGCGGGCGAAGGCATCTAAGCTGGGTGGTTAAGCGAAGAGCTTTTGCGGGCGTACAGCCCGTTTTCTGGCGCTTCGTCCCAGCTTGCAGGGACGGGCGCCTTTTTGGTGCCCAACGGGCGTGCGCGCCCACGACATGAAAGGGGTACCGTGGCAAACGAGTATAAGCAGACGATGAATCTGCCCAAAACCGGATTTCCCATGCGTGCCGGTCTTTCCAAGTCCGAGCCCAAGCGACTCAAGGACTGGCAGGACAACAAGGTCTACGAGCAAGTTCTAAAGAAGAACGAGGGTCACAAGAAGTTCGTGCTGCACGACGGCCCTCCGTACGCCAACGGCCCGATCCACATCGGCCACGCCATGAACAAGATCTCCAAGGACATGATCAACCGTTACTGGATGATGCAGGGCTATGAGGTTCCCTTTGTCCCCGGTTGGGACTGCCACGGTCAGCCGATTGAGCACAAGGTCGAGGAGAAGCTCGGCACCGAGAAGTTCAACCAGACCTCCACGGCCAAGATCCGCGAGCTTTGCAATAAGTTCGCTGTCGAGAACATCGAGCTCCAGAAGGCCGGTTTCCGTCGCCTGGGCGTGCTCGGTGATTGGGACAACCCGTATCTGACGCTCTATCACCAGCATGACGCCGCTGATATCGAGGTCTTTAAGGCCATGTTCGATAAGGGCATGATCTATCGCGGCCACAAGCCGGTTCACTGGTGCAAGCACTGCCACACCGCGCTGGCCGAGGCCGAGATCGAGTACTCCGACGAGACGAGCCCGTCCATCTTCGTGCGCTTTGAGATGACCTCCAAGCCCGCCGGCCTCGAGGACTTCGACGGCCCGGTCGACTTCATCATCTGGACGACCACCCCGTGGACCATCCCTTCCGACCAGGCCGTTTCCCTCAAGCCCGGCGCCGCCTACGTTGCCGTTGAGCACGACGGCCGCGCCGAGGTCATGCTCGAGGACCTGGCTCCCAAGTGCTGCGAGGAGTTTGGCTGGGAGTACACCCCGGTGATGGTCAACGGCAAGCCCTATGTGGTTCCCGCCGAGACCTTCCACCACATCCACTACAAGCAGCCGATCTTTGACGGTGTCGAGGGCGTGGCGCTGCTGGCCGATTACGTCGGTGTCGATGACGGTACCGGTATCGTCCACAACTCGCCCGGCCACGGCGTCGATGACTACTTCGCCTGCCTCAAGGAGGGCATCACCGACATCTGCATGCCGGTCGATGACGACGGCAAGTTCTACACCGGCAAGGAGTTTGGCACCGGTGGCCCCTTCAGCGGTATGGACACCGATGAGGCCAACCCGCACATCATCGAGTTCCTGCGCGAGCACGGCACCCTGGTCCTCGAGAAGAAGATCACGCACAGCTATCCGCACTGCTGGCGCTGCAAGCACCCGGTGCTCTTCCGTGCTACCGACCAGTGGTTTGTCTCGATGGACAAGACCGGTCTGCGCGAGCAGGCTGGCAAGGAGGTCCGCGAGAACGTCACGTGGTATCCGGCTCACGCGGCCAACCGCATCGGTGCCATGGTCGAGCAGCGTCCCGACTGGTGCATCAGCCGTCAGCGTAACTGGGGTGTGCCGATCCCCAGCTACACTTGCGTTGACTGCGGCGAGAAGGTCATGAACGACGTCACACTCGACGCCGTCATCAAGCTCTTCCACGAGAAGGGCTCCGACGCCTGGTTTACCGATGCTCCCGAGAGCTACCTGGGCGAGGCCTGCGTCTGCCCCAAGTGCGGCGGCCATCACCTCAAGGCCGATAAGGACATCCTCGACGTGTGGTGGGATTCCGGCGTCTCCTGGAAGGCCGTCTGCGAGTACCGTCCCGAACTGGAGTATCCGGCGGATGTGTACCTTGAGGGCTCCGACCAGCACCGCGGTTGGTTCCAGAGCTCGCTGCTCACCTCGGTGGGCGCCAACGGCCACGCTCCGTACAAGGCGGTCGTCTCGCAGGGCTTCACCCTCGACGGCCAGGGCCGTAAGATGTCCAAGTCGCTCGGCAACGTCATCGACCCCAACAAAGTCTGCGACGAGATGGGCGCTGACATCATCCGTCTGTGGGTTGCCTCCGTCGACACCAGCTCCGACGTCTCCATTGACCACGAGATTCTCGCTCGTACGTCCGATGCCTACCGTCGTTTCCGCAACACGCTGCGTTTTCTGCTCTCCGAGCTCGAGGGTCAGTTTGAGCCCGAGACCGACGGCGTCGCCTTTGCCGACCTGCTGCCGCTCGACAAGCTCATGGTTGCCCGCCTGACCCAGGTCCAGGCCGAGGTTGACGACGCCTACGCCAGCTACGAGTTCCCGCGCGCTTACCGTGCGCTCTACGACTTCGTGGTTACCGAGCTCTCCAACGTGTACCTCGACGCACTGAAGGACCGTCTGTACTGCGACAAGCCCGGCTCGCTCGAGCGCCGCAGCGCCCAAACCGTGCTCGCCGAGCTCTTCTCGATGCTCATGCGCGACCTGCAGCCGATCCTGTCCTACACGGTCGACGAGGCCATGGCCTATGCGCCTGCCGGCTGCGTCGATCACCAGAAGTACGCCGCGCTGCTCGATTGGTACAAGTCGCCCATCACGGTCGACGAGGCCAATGGGTTCGAGGGCGTGCTCGAGGCTTCGCTCGAGCTCCGTAGCGCCGTGACTAAGGCCCTTGAGGATGCCCGCTCCGCCGGCACCTTCACTAAGAGCCAGCAGGTCCGCGTCAAAGCGGTCGTTCCCGCCGAGATGTACGCGCTGCTGACCGGCGACAAGGCGGTCGACCTGGCCGAGTTCTACATCGTCTCCGATGTTGAGCTGACCCAGGGTGAGGAGCTCTCCGTTGCCATCGAGGCTGCCGAGGGCGAGTGCTGTGACCGTTGCTGGAACTACCGCACCACCGTCGGCGAGTACAACGGTCACGCTCACATTTGCAAGCGCTGCGCGAATGCCCTTTAAGGCACGGTAGCTCGGCATTTTAGTTATAGGGAGAATTTAGGCGCCTTCGGCCCATTTGCTCCGCTGAAGAAAAGCGGCATTCCGTTATCCGGAATGCCGCTTTCTTTTATGCTGGTTATTTCTCTGACGTTAGCGAATGTGTCGTGCGCTCAACGTGTGGCAATATAAGATGGTTATTTGCGTTAAACGGAATTTGATTATCTGAGGGTAGGGGATTTCTTTGGGTCGTGGTGCGGATATGACGCCGCCTTTGGGTTGGCGGCTGGGTGTTGCTGGTGGTGTTGCGCTCGTTGTGCTGCTTGTTGACCAGCTGACTAAGCTTGCGGTTCGTGCCGTGGGCGATGCCCTGCATGTGACTGTTATCCCCGGTGTGATCGACTTTCTATTCGTTCGCAATATCGGTGCCGCCTTTAGCATGGGCGAGGGGCATGGCGTTGCATTCGCTTTGCTGGCGCTTGCGGTTATTGTCGCCATTGCCGTGTACCTGGTTCGCGCGCCTCAACTCGCTCGCCTGGAGGTCGTGGGCATGGCGATGGTTGCGGGCGGTGCTATCGGCAACGCGATCGACCGTCTGGCTTATGGCTTCGTGACCGATTTTATTGCCACCACCTTCATCGACTTCCCCGTCTTCAATGTGGCCGATGTCGGCATTACCTTGGGCGTCGTGCTCGCCCTCTTCGGCTACATGTTCTTGAGCCCCGCGGCCCGTGAGGTCGATGCGACCGCCGAGCTCAACGCCCGTGACGAGGCCCGCGCCAAACGCAAAGCCAAGCAGCGTGGGGAGCGTGCCCGCAAGATTCGCGAAAGGAATGAGCGCTAATGGCCGACATCCATATTCTTGTTGCCGACGATTGCGCTGGTCAGCGTCTCGATGCCTATCTGGGCGCCAATGACGGCTGCCCTACGCGCTCTGCCTGCGCGCATCTGATCGAGGGCGGCGCCGTCGCCGTCAACGGCGAGACCTGCCTGTCAAAAAAGTACGCCGTGCGTTCCGGCGACCGCATCTCGGTCGACTTGCCCGAGCCGCATGACCCGACCGACGTGATTCCCGAGGCCATTCCCCTCGATATCCGCTACGAGGACGACTACCTTATCGTGCTCTCCAAGCAGCGGGGCCTGGTGTGCCATCCCGCCCATGGCCACGAGAGCGGCACCCTTGCGAACGCCCTGGTCTACCACTGCGGCCTCGACCATCTTGGTACCGTGCAGGGCGAGGACCGCCCCGGTATCGTGCATCGCCTGGATCGCGATACCTCGGGCCTTATGCTCGCGGCAAAAGACGACGATACCCAGCGAGCGCTTCAAAATCTTATACGCACGCGTACGCTCGACCGTCGCTATATCACGCTCGTTCACGGACACATCGCTATGGACGAGGGCACCATCAATACGGGTATTGCCCGATCGACGCGCGACCGCGTGAAGATGGCGGTTTCCGATGACCCCTTTGCGCGCCAGGCCATCACGACCTTTAAGGTCCTTGAGCGCTTTGATTCCACGCGTTTCGACGACGGCTATACGCTCGTCGAGTGTCACCTGTTTACCGGCCGCACGCATCAGATTCGCGTACACATGCGCCATATCAACCACGCCTGTGTGGGCGACCCGCTCTACGGCAAGTGCGATGTACGTGCCGATCAGGGTCTGACCAGGCAGTTCCTGCATTCATGGCGCGTGGCGTTCGATCATCCCGTGACGGGGGAACGCATTGAGTGCCGTGACGAGCTGCCGTGGGATCTTGCGGCGGTTTTGGATGATCTGGCCCCGCGTTCGTTCGGTCGCACTTCCGCTGGCGCCGAAATCGTCCCGCAGCTCGGTCTGCTCGAAGCCTAGCCAGTATTAGGTTGTTTCTTGAACTCGGTAAGCCTGCGGTAAGATATACGGTTGTCTACGTTACGCGTTCCCGGGAGCCTGCATGCTCGCCTTTTTACAAATCAACACACCCATCGTGATCTTCAACCAGATTGTCTTTACGCTGTTCACGGTCTGCTTTTTGTACCAGGTGGTCTTCTTTATCATCGGTGCCTTTCGTGGCGAGGTCGCGCCTCCCAAGGCCAAAAAACTCCACCGCTACGCCTTCTTTATCGCGGCGCATAACGAGGAGGCCGTAATTGCCAACCTCGTTCGCTCCATCAAGGATCAGGATTATCCGTCCGAGCTTATCGAGGTCTTCGTGGTCGCCGATGCCTGCACCGACAACACGGCGGAGCTTGCGCGCGAGGCCGGCGCCATTGTCTATGAGCGTAATGACCTTGCTCGTAAGGGCAAGAGCTGGGTCATGGACTTTGGCTTCGATCGCATTCTCAACGAGTATCCCGATACCTTTGAGGGCTATTTTATTTTCGATGCCGATAACGTCATTTCCCGTGATTACGTTTCCAAGATGAACGACGCTTTTGACCAGGGTTTTCATGTGGTCACCAGCTACCGCAACTCTAAGAACTTCGGTAGTTCGTGGATCTCTTCGGCCAACGCCACGTGGTATCTGCGCGAGGCCCGTTTCCTCAACAACGCGCGTAATATTTGCAAGACGTCCTGCGCTGTCTCGGGTTCGGGCTATCTCATTTCTGCCAGCGTGATCGAGGGTATGCACGGCTGGCAGTTCCACACGTTGACTGAGGACATTCAGTTCACCACGTTCTGCGCCATTCACGGTATTCGCATCGGTTATGCACCGGCGGAGTTTTTTGACGAACAGCCCGTGACGTTCAAGGCTTCTTGGAAGCAGCGCATGCGTTGGACTAAGGGCTTCTACCAGGTGTTCTTTACCTACGGTAAGCACCTGGTCAAATCGACCTTCCGCTATCATCGTTTTGCCGCCTACGACATGTTCATGACGATCGCCCCGGGTATGCTGCTATCGCTCATCTCGATGCTCGCCAATGCGACCTTCCTCATTGTAGGTGGTCTTTCGCACGGCTTCTTGGCCACCGAGGTCGAGATGCAGGCGTGTGCCGCTTCGCTCATTATGACTTTTGCCATGATGTATCAGACGTTCTTTACCATGGCGCTCCTTACGACCATCTTCGAGTACAAGCACATTCATTGCGCGCAAAAGTGGCGTCTGGTGACCAACCTGTTTACCTTCCCGATCTTTATGTTCAGCTATATCCCCATCACGGTGGCTGCACTGTTCCTCAAGGTCGACTGGGTCCCGACGCAACATGCCGTCAACGTTACCCTCGACGAGGTCATGCAAGGCGCCAAATAACCACCACCAAAACCACCACAAAGGGGATAGGCACCTTTGTGGTGGTTTTTGCTTTTGCGCAGCTTTTCATGGAGGTGCACGATGTTCTTCATCCCATTTTGGATCTGCGCCTTTGCCGGTGCGGTGGTTGACGCCCATGAGCGTCGGTTTCCCAATGAGCTTGCCGGCGCGTGTGCGGTGGCGGCGTTTGCAGGCGTTTGGCTCGACAGGGGCGTTAACACGGCGCTTGACCACGCCGGACTAGCGGTTATTGTCTACCTTTCCCTCGTGCTTACTGAGTCACTCTGGCGTTGTGTTCGCCACACCCCAGGTATCGGCATGGGAGACGCCAAGGCGCTCTTCGCACTTTGCACGCTCAACCCTATGGGCGGCATCGCGGCATTTGCCGTCGCGCTCCTGGTCCTTGCCCTCTCATGCCTCTTAACAAAATCGCGCTCCCTGCCATTGCTCCCGTTTTTGGTGCCGATTTTTGCCATAATCGAGGTCGTGGGCTGCACATTGTAACCGATTGCGCATCCTTCTTAAGGAGCATGCCATGGCAACTAATCAAGAAACGGCCGTCATTAAGGCGCGCATGGACCGTATTCCCTCGGCATTGTCACTCGAACTTGTCGAGCGCATTTCCGCCGATCGTGCTTCGGGCTATGTCAATCCCTATCGCTGCAACGATGATCAGGTCATTCGTCGTATTGATCGCGCTGCCGACAAAGGCACGCTTATGCGTCCGGCGTTTATGCGCGATTCCGAAAAGATTCTTCATCTTCCGGCGTACACGCGTTATGCAGGCAAAACGCAGGTCTTTAGCTTCCGCAGCAACGATGACCTGTCGCGCCGCGGTCTGCATGTGCAGCTTGTCTCGCGCATCGCTCGCGATATCGGACGCGCCCTAGGTCTCAACTGCGATCTGATCGAGGCGATTGGCCTGGGCCATGACTTGGGACACACGCCTTTCGGCCATGCCGGTGAGCGCTTTCTCAACGATATCTATCACGAGCGTACCGGCCGCTTCTTTTTCCATAACGTGCAGTCGGTACGCGTGCTCGATGCGCTGTATGGCCGCAACGTGTCGCTCCAGACGCTCGATGGCGTTTTGTGCCATAACGGCGAGTACGAGCAGCGCGTGTTTGAGCTGTCACACATGGTATCCTTTGGCCAGTTCGACCGGACGGTTGAGGACTGTATCGCCACGGGCTATAGTGCGGTTGAGCACCTGCGCCCCATGACGCTTGAGGGCTGCGTGGTGCGTATCTCGGATATCCTCGCCTACGTCGGTCGCGATCGTCAGGACGCCATTGCGGCGGGCCTGCTCGACCCCGACGCTTTTGACGATGGCCTGGGCGGGGCTTACAACAGCTGGATCCTCACGCACGCCTCCATCGATATCGTCGAGCATAGCTACGGCAAGCCTCGTATCGAGATGAGCGAGGACTTGTTTGAAGAGATCCGCCGAGCCAAGCGCGAGAACTACGAGAAGATCTACAGCAAGGGCGGTATCGAGGGCGATTCCGAGGCGGAGCTGCGCGAGGCATTCGAAAAGCTCTACGACCGCTGCCTGCAAGATCTTAATCAAGGCGACGAGTCCTCGTACATCTTTAAGCATCATATTTCGCGCATCGAGCAGCAGCTTTCCTACTACGATCGTACGTATGCCTGGCAGGACGACAAGGATCAAGCGGTGGTGGATTACATCGCGAGCATGACGGACGGCTATTTCTGCGAGCTGACGAGCAAGCTATTCCCCGGTCTGGAGTTTCCGCATCGTACCTATATTAACGAACGGTAGTTCGTATCTTTTCGGTATACTGTTCGTGGAAAACTATTTTGATTGATGTACGGGATGGCTATGGACGACCTTTTTTCTGCTTCGACGCGTGAGCGTTCCTTTCAGAATGCGCCGCTTGCGGTTCGCATGCGCCCCAATTCGCTCGACGAGTATGTGGGCCAGCAAAAGGCCGTCGGTAAGGGCTCATGGTTGCGTGCGGCGATTGAGCATGACGTGCTATCGAGTGTGATTCTGTACGGGCCGGCCGGTACGGGCAAGACGACGCTGGCCCACATTATCGCCAACCATACCAAGAGCGAGTTTGTCGAGGTCAGCGCCGTGACGGGCACCGTAAAGGACCTGCGTCGCGTGATCGACGAGGCAAAGACGCGCCTAAATACGTATGACCGCCGTACCATCTTGTTCATCGACGAGATCCACCGTTTTTCGAAGTCGCAGCAGGATGCCCTGCTGCATGCCGTTGAGAACCGTACCGTCATTATGATTGGCGCCACGACCGAGAATCCGTACTTCGAGGTCAACTCCGCGCTGTTGTCGCGTGGGCGCGTGGTAGAGCTTGAGCACTTGAAAGACGAGGATATCGCCACGCTCATTGAGCGTGCGCTCGAGGCACCGCAGGGTTTAAACGGTAGGTTCTCGGCCGATGAGGATACCGTCAAGACCATTTGCACGCTGGCCGCGGGTGATGCGCGCTCGGCTCTGACGACCCTTGAGCTTGCGAGCGAGATTGCCGTCACGCGTCCCGATACCGAGGGAACGCCAGCGCCGGCGGCGGGGGAGCGTTATCCCATCACCGTGGATGACGTTAAGATTGCCAATCCACGCCGAGGTTTTTCGTATGACAAAAACGGCGACATGCACTATGACATTATCAGCGCGTTCATCAAGTCTATGCGCGGTAGCGACCCCGATGCCACGATCTACTGGCTTGCGCGCATGATCGATGCGGGGGAGGATCCCAAGTTTATCGCCCGCCGCATCATGATTCAGGCTTCCGAGGATGTTGGCAATGCCGATCCACAGGCGCTGCTGGTGGCGCATGCCGCATTTACATCTGCCGAGGTCATTGGCTATCCCGAGTGTCGCATCAACCTGGCACAGGCTGCGCTCTATGTGTGCCTGGCGCCTAAGTCTAATGCGTGCGAGGCCTCGATCGATGCGGCGCTGGCCGATATCCACAGCAGTGGTCTTCGCGAGGTGCCCAGCTACCTGCGCGATCGCCATCGCCCGGGCAGCGATGAGTACGGTGTGTACAAGTATCCGCACGATTATCCCGAAGGCTGGGTCGATCAGCGCTATTTGCCCGAGGGGCTGGAGCGCGGTGCGTTTTGGCAGCCTGCCGGCCGCGGCTGGGAAGAGTGGCGCGTAGAGCAAAGCGAGCGCGACCGTAGCGGGAATGCTCCGAAGTAGCTGCTGATTATTTTGTCCCACGATCTCACACTTGGCATGTTCGGTCCCCTTTGGGGTACCATGAAGAGCGTCTGTATTTCGATTCATTTGGGAGGCTTGTATGAGTCCCATTCAAATCGCCTTGCTGCTACTTGCCGTTGCCGGCGTGTGGGCTGTTATCGAGCTCGCGCTCACGCTGCGCAAGACGCGCACCGTCGTTGATTCGCTTGACAAGACGGTGGGAGACCTCAACAACACGCTCGCCGAGGCACAGCCCGTGGTGGCAAAGCTCGATGGTGCCGTTGATGAGCTTACACCGGCACTAGCTCAGGTGGAGCCGCTCCTCAAATCGAGCAAGACTGCCGTTGACGCCCTAACGTCCAACCTTGTTGAGGTTGAGGCGGTCGTTCGCGACATTTCTCAGGTCACGGGCAGTGTGGCCGAGGCCAGCAATGCCGTGTCGAGCGTGACCGACTCTGCGGCCGGTGCCGTGCAGAAACTATTTAACAAGGTGAAGGCTCCTGCAGCCGAGGCCGAACAGCCTACCGAGCACGTTCTGATTGGTGAGGCTGAGGACGAGGCCGCCGATGGTGCAGATACGGCTCAGAAACCCGCAGCCAAGCCTGCTCAGTATTACACCTATACGCCCGCCGAGACCTCCGAGGAGTCCTGCGATGAGTAGCGAAACAACCTGCCCCATTACGCTGAGCGTTGCCGGTGATCCGCGTTTCGCGCGCTTGGTGCGCATGACGGCCGCCAACGTCGGCGCCCTGTGCTCTATGTCCGTCGATCGCATCGAGGATATTCGCATGGCTGCCGAGGAGGCCTTCATCTTTGGGTGCACCGCGGTCGACTGCGACGATATCTCGATCAAATTCGATGTCGACGAATCTCATGTGGGAATGACCTTTACCTTTGGCGGTCAGGCGACTGTCGATGAGGATGACCAGGCTGCCGTGTATGCCGAACTCATTCTTGCAAGCGTGTGCGATTCCTACGAAAAGACCGCGGCGCCCCTGACGCTTTCCCTCGACCTCAAGGCGGATATCTAATATGACCGAACGTTCCCGGAGCGGTAAGACCGCTTGGGACAAGGAGAAAACCCGCGAGCTGTTTCGTCGCTACAAGGAGACCGGTGATCCGGATGCCCGCGAGCAACTCGTCATGTCCCACATGAACCTGGTAAGGTTTCTTGCCAACAAGTTTAAGAACCGCGGTGAGCCGCTCGATGACCTTTTGCAGGTCGGCTATCTGGGCTTGCTCAAGGCCATCGACCGCTTTGACCCTGAGCGCGGGCTCGAGTTCACCACGTTTGCCACACCTACTATTCTGGGAGAGATTAAGCGCCACTTCCGCGACAAGGGCTGGAGCGTGCGCGTGCCGCGTCGTCTGCAGGAGCTCTCGGCCAAGGTTAACCAGGCCACCGACAAGCTCACCAACGAGCTACAGCGTTCTCCTAAGGTTGAGGAAATCGCCGAATACCTGGACGTGACCGTCGACGAGGTGCTCGAAGCCATGGAATCGTCCTCGGCCTACACCTCGGTACCCATCGAGGCCCCCGGTGCGTCCGATTCTGACGATGCGCCTTCGATTCTCGATCGCTACGCCGACGACGACAACGAGCTCGACTTTACCGATGACCGTCTGGTGATTGAGGAGGCCATTCGCGATTTCTCCCCGCGCGAGCGCGAGGTGATCGAGCTGCGCTTTGTGAAGGGCATGACCCAGATCGAGATCGCTAAGAAGCTGGGCATCTCCCAGGTGCAGGTTTCGCGTCTGCTGCGCCGTACGCTTAAGAAGATTCAGGACAAGATTGACCCCGACGGAGTAATGGTTCGTTCATGAGTGAACACCCCCAACAAACCGATCGCGTGCTGCGCGACACCCGCATTCTGACGCTGCGCATTTGGGCCGTCGTCGGCTGCATCGTGATCGCTGCCGTCATCTTTAACCTCATGGGGATTCTGGCGCCGGTTATTGAGTTTTTGGCCGTCGGCTCCATTATTGCCTTTGTGATGTCGCCGATCACCAACTGGCTCGAGCATCATGGGGTGGGCCGTGGCATCGGCTCGCTCATCGCGCTCATTGTGGTCGTAGCCGTGCTCGTCGGTGTCGTCTGTATCCTGTCGCCGATTCTCTTTGGTCAGATCATGGAAGTCTTGAGCCGCCTGCCTGAGCAGCTACGTGTTGCGGGTGGCGACCTTAATGAGATGATCTCGCGCGCCAAGACGCTCAACAACACGCCGGTTAAGGAGTACCTGGACGATAACCTTTCTTCGCTCGTTACGGTGGCGTCCAAATATGTCTCACAGATTGCCGCCGAGCTCGGCCGCGGCGTGTTTCCGCTTATCACCAACACGGCCTCACAGCTGTTCGTGATCTTTTTGGGTCTGGTGCTTGCCTATTGGCTTGCCTGCGATTATCCCCGTATGCACCACGAGGTCTGCACCATCATCGGTCAGGAAAAGGAGACCTCGTACCGCTTTATGGTCGCGATTCTTTCGCGCTCAGTCGGCGGTTACATGCGTGGCATGGTTGTGACGTCCATCTGCGGTGGCATCCTTGCCTTTATCGGCTTTACGATCATCGGGCATCCGTATGCGGCGCTCATGGCCATCTTTACCGGCATCATGCACTTGGTCCCGGTTGTCGGTCCCTGGGTGAGCGCGGCGATTGCCACGGTGCTCGGGTTTATGTTTAGCCCGATGCTGGCGTTGTGGACCTTGGTTGTGACCATGGTGGCACAAAATGTCACCGATAACGTCATTTCGCCTAAGGTCATGCAGAGCTCGGTGCAGGTGCATCCTATCATGAGCCTCACGGCCCTGGTTATTGGCTCGGCGCTTATGGGCCCCATCGGCATGGTTATCGCCATCCCGCTGTGCGCGGCCCTCAAGGGTATCTTCGTGTACTACTTCGAAAACGAGACCGGCCGCCAGCTCGTGGCCTACGAAGGTGCCGTGTTTAAGGGTACGCCGTATCGCGATGCCGAGGGTAACCCGGTTGCCGCCTATGACGCGCTTGGCGATGACACGTTCATCTATGAGTCCGAGCTCATCGGCAATGAGACCGCGCCCGAGGCCAAGGCCATGCCCAAGCCCGAGTTCGATAATTCATGGATCAAGCTCTCGGGTCTTCAGCCCGACGCGACGGGCTTTTTCAAGAACCCCTTCGCCAAGGATGACGATTCTAATACGGACGACGACACCAAAACCGGCATAGACGGCTCCATGGATGATTCGGATTCTAAATAGGTCTTTTAACGTTTCTTGATGTTGTAAAAGACAAGAAACACGAGCAAAGCGATTGATAAGGGGCCGGCTACATAGAAATAGAGAACGTCAATTGCGCGTAGAGGGCAATAGGCCTTATCGCCGGACATTACTGCATATAATACGTAGCCAAATGCTGGTTGGTTTGAATACCAGTGGGAGAAGGCCAAGAGCGCTAAAAGTGCTACAACCAGAAGTGCATTCAGGATAAATCGTTTGGTATTCATCGGTCGCTCCTTTCGGATGATTCTTATATAGTATTTTACTAAAACCATTTTTTTTCAAAGGATTGCTTAGTCCTAAATAACATGCACTTTCGCTGGAGGGTCGCTGTTTGGCGGCCCTCTTTTTTGCGCTAGGGCGGTGGGATGGTAATATCGTTACGTTTGAACTGTTTCGATGTGAAACCGAGGAGATTCCCTCTATGAGTGCTGACTACCCGTCAATGACTACGGCCGAGATTCGCTCTAAGTTCCTCAACTTCTTTGAGGAGCGCGGTCTTAAACTCTATCCTTCTTCGTCCCTTGTCCCCGATGATCCCTCGCTGCTGCTTGCCAACGCCGGCATGAACCAGTTTAAGGAGTACTACCAGGGCAAGAAGACCATGAAGGAGATCGGCGCGATCTCCTGCCAGAAGTGCGTCCGCACCAACGACATCGACTGCATCGGCGAGGATGGGCGTCACCTGTCCTTCTTTGAGATGCTCGGCGACTTCTCCTTTGGTGGCGTCTCCAAGCAGCAGGCCTGCACTTGGGCCTTTGAGCTCATCACCAAGGAGTTCAAGCTGCCGCTCGACCGCCTGTACTTCACCGTCTTTACCGAGGACGACGAGACCCATGACGTGTGGCGCTCCCTGGGCGTTGCCGAGGATCACATCTCGCGTCTGGGCGAGGACGACAACTTCTGGGCCGCTGGCCCCACCGGTCCCTGCGGTCCGTGCTCCGAGATCTACTTTGACATGGGCGAGGAGGTCGGTTGTGGCAGCCCCGACTGCAAGCCCGGCTGCGACTGCGACCGTTTCCTTGAGTTCTGGAACCTCGTGTTTACCCAGTACGACCGCCAGGAGGACGGCTCCATGCCGGAGCTGCCGCACCGCAACCTCGATACGGGCATGGGTTTGGAGCGCATGGCCGCTATCATGCAGCACAAGACCGCTAACTACGACGGCGATCTGATGCAGCACCTCATCAAGCTCGGTGAGGAGATCAGCGGCAAGACCTATGACGCCGACGATTACTCCGGCGCCAGCCGCTCCCTGCGCATCATCGCCGACCACTCCCGTGCCGTCGACTTTATGATCTCGGACGGCATCCTTCCCGGTAACGAGGGACGCGAGTACGTTTTGCGCCGTCTGCTCCGTCGTGCCGTGTTCCACGGCCGCCTACTGGGCATCGAGGGCGCCTTCCTGACCAAGTTCATCGACGAGGTCAACGCTCAGATGGGCGAGGCCTATCCCGAGCTGCTCAAGAACGTCGCGCTCGTTAAGGGCATCGTCGCCTCCGAGGAGGAGCGCTTCTCCACGACGCTCGACAACGGTCGCGTTTACCTGGACGAGGCCCTGGCCGCGCTCGCCGACGGCGCCGTGCTTCCGGGCGACGTTGCCTTTAAACTGCACGATACCTTCGGTTTCCCTATTGACCTGACTGTCGAGATCGCGGGCGCCGCTGGCCACGACGTCGACATGGACGGCTTTACCGCCTGCATGGAGGATCAGAAGGCCCGCGCTCGTGCCAATGCCAAGGGCGACGCCTGGGGCAGCTTTAACGACGTGTGGGTCGAGCTTTCCGACAAGGTCGCCGCGACCGAGTTCGACGGCTACGACAACGATGTGATCGAGGGCGCCAAGGTTGTTGCCATCGTGCGCAACGGCGAGTCCGTCGATTCCGCTGCTGCGGGCGAGGATGTTGAGGTCGTGCTCGACCGCACCCCGTTCTATGCCGAGATGGGTGGCCAGCAGGGTGACGCCGGCGAGCTTTCCGCCGAGTGCGTTGCGCTGACCGTTTCCGATACCAAGAACCACAACGGCCTGTATGCTCACGTCGCCCACGTTGCCGAGGGCACGCTGGTCGTCGGTGCTACCGTGACCGCCGCGCTCGACGCCGAGCGTCGTGGCTTCCTGCGCCGCAACCACACCGCCACGCACCTGCTCGACGCCGCCCTTAAGCAGGTGCTGGGCGAGCATGTCTCCCAGGCCGGTTCGCTGGTGACGCCCGAGCACCTGCGCTTTGACTTCACGCACTTTGAGGCCCTGTCCTCCGAGCAGCTCAAGGCTGTCGAGGATCTGGTCAACCAGCAGATCTTTGCTTCTAAGCCTGTCGTTACCCGAGTCATGGGCATCGATGAGGCTAAGGCCGCCGGCGCTGTCGCCCTGTTTGGCGAGAAGTACGGCGACGTCGTCCGCGTCGTCTCCGTGGGCGCCGAGGACCAGCCGTTCTCCCGTGAGCTCTGCGGTGGCACCCATGCCGCCAACACCGCCGAGATCGGCCTGTTCAAGATTATTTCCGAGTCCTCCACGGGCTCGAACGTCCGCCGTATCGAGGCCGTGACCTCTAAGGGCGCCCTCGACTACATGGCCGACCGCCTGGCGCTCGTTGACGCCGCTGCCGCTGCGCTCAAGTGCCGCGCGGACGAGGTTCCCACCCGTGTGGAGAACCTGCAGGCCGAGCTGCGCGAGACGTCCAATAAGCTTAAGAAGGCTCTGACCGGTGGCTCCTCCGATGCCATCTCCAGCGCCATCGAGGGCGCCGTCGAGCTCGACGGCTACAAGCTCGTCGTCGCTGAGCTCCAGGGTCTTGAGGCAGCCGATTTGCGCAACGTCTGGGATACCGTGCACCAGAAGGTTGCCGGCCCTGTCGCCTGCGTCGTTGCCAGCGTGACCGAGAAGGGCACCCCGGCCCTGCTCGCCGCCGGGTCCGATGACGCCTTGAAGGCCGGTTTCCACGCCGGCAACGTGATCAAGCAGATCGCGGGCCTGGTCGATGGTCGCGGTGGCGGTCGTCCCAACATGGCCCAGGCCGGTGGCAAGAATGCTGCCGGCATCGCCGATGCCCTCGCGGCCGCCAAGACCGCGCTCGGCGCCTAAGCAGTCGCTGTGGTCGCGCTCGCGCTGGACATAGGGGAGACCAGGATCGGCATCGCTGTCTCGAGCCGTGATGGCAAAATGGCGATGCCCGTCAAGGTGCTCCCGGCCGCCGAGGTCACCGGTATGGCCAAGACGTTTCGTTATCTGGTCGAGGACTATGAGCCCGATATCCTGGTAAGCGGACGTCCCCTGACCATGGCCGGCGAGCCCGGCCCTCAGGCCGAGCGCGTTGCCGCCGTGGCGCAAAAGATCGCCGCCGAGCTCGATCTTCCGCTGGAGTTTGAGGACGAGCGCCTGTCCTCGCAAGAGGCCAAGCGCATCCTGCGCGAGCAGGGACTCAACGAAAAGCAGATGAGGGGCAAGATCGACATGATCGCCGCCAGTCTGTTCTTGCAGACGTGGCTCGATCGCAAAAACGAGGAGGTTTCGCATGCCTAGCGCTTCTAATCCGCGCCAGCCGAATCGTACACGACAGCCTGCGCCGCGCCCTGTACCGTCCGGTCAGCGTCCGATGCAGCCGACCCAGCGCGCGGCCCAACCCGTCGCACGACCGACACAGCCCTCCTCCCGTCTCGCGCAGCCCGCTCAGCGTCCGGGCCAGCAGTCTGCTAGTCGTCCTGCCCAGCAGTCCGCCGCCCGCGCGGCCCAGCCCGCAGGCGGCTCCCGCTTTAAGCAGCAGACACCTACCCAGCGCGCGCAGGCCCCTCAATCGCACGCGCATCATGCACGCGGCTCGCATGGCGTGGCTCCGGCCGCGCGTTCGAGCTATAACACGCATGCTCGACGCGGCACCCAAAAGAAAAGCTCGCCGGTGCCTATGATTATCGGCGCTGTGGTTGCGGTGATCGTTTTCGCTGCCATTGCCTTCTTGGCCGTACCGGCCGTCAAGGGCCTTCTTGGCGGGGAGGACGCAAGCGTCACCGCTGGCCAGCAGGTTACCGTTACGATTCCCGAGGGCGCCTCGGGCGACACGATCGCCACGATTCTCTCCGAGAACCATATTGTCGAGAGTCCCAAGGATTACTACGCGGCGGTCAAAAAGCTCAACGCTGATATGTCGCTTAAGCCCGGCACGTACTCTTTCACGACGCTGATGGATGCGACCAAGGTCGTCCAGCAGCTTATTGAGGGACCCAATGCCGGCTCCGATGCGTTGACGATCCCCGAGGGCCTGACGGTCGACCAAGTTGCTGACCGCGTGGCCCAGGCGTACGACAGCATCTCCAAAGAGGACTTCCTCAACCAGGCGAAGGCCAGCAATTATGTGAACGACTATCCGTTCCTCAAAGGCGCTACGAATGATTCGCTCGAGGGTTTCCTGTTCCCCAAGACCTATTCGCTGGGCAAGAAACCGAGCGCCGATGATGTCATTCGCGCCATGCTCGATCAGTTTAACACCGAGTACAAGACGCTTGATTTTGCCGGTTGCGAGGCCAAGATCAAAGAGCGCTACGGCGTGGATATGTCCGATTACGACATCATCAATCTCGCTTCCATCGTTGAGCGCGAGGGCCTCAACGATGAGCAGCGCGCGCATGTCGCCTCGGTGTTTTACAACCGTCTTGCCGGCAAGCTCGACGGTCTGCGCTATCTCAATAGCGATGCGACCATGATGTATGTCACCGGCGGTGAGGTTACCGCCGACGACCTGCAGAGCGATAGTCCGTACAACACCTATAAGCATGAGGGGCTGCCGCCCACGCCCATCTGCTCTCCGTCGCTCGAGGCGCTCAAGGCAACCCTTGAGCCCACCGACTCCGATGACCTGTATTTCTATATTACGCAGGACGAGGAGTATTTCTCGCAGACCTACGAAGAGCACCAACAGTCTTGGAATTAAACATGAGGATTTTCAGCCCCAAACGATATGTTGCCTCGGTCGACCGCATCGACCTTGATACCCTGTGGGCCGACGGCAAGCGCGCCATTTTGCTCGACCGCGATAACACCCTGGTGCCGCGTGATACCGAGCAGGTTCCTGCTGCCGTCTCGGCTTGGCTCGACGCCGCTCGCTCCAAGGGCTTTAAGCTGTGCATGGTGTCGAACAACTGGCATCGCGACCAGGTCATGAGTTCCGCACGCGAGCTGGGTCTCGAGGCCATCAGCCATGCCATGAAGCCAGCGCCGTTTGCTCTCAAGGCCGGACTTAAGCGCTTAGGTGCCACGGCCGATGAGGCCGTGCTGATCGGTGACCAGCTGTACACGGATGTGTGGAGCGGCAACTTTGCCGGTGTCGACACGATCTTGGTAAAGCCGCAGGCCACGCAGGACCTGTGGTATACGCAAATCTTCCGTATCTTTGAACGCCGGGCCCTGCGCGACCTTCCCTGCGAGGAATAGGTTTCGTCATGTCCCAGCACACCAAGCACGGCTGCGACCATATCTTCTTTATCGGGTTTTTGGGTGCGGGTAAATCGACGCTCGCGCGCAACGTGGGCACCATGTTTAAGCGTCGGTTTATCGATACCGACCGACTGGTCGTGCGTCGTTGCGGAAAATCGGTAACCGAGATTTTTGAGACCGAGGGCGAGGAGCGTTTTCGCGAGCTCGAGACTTCGGCGCTCCGTTCGCTCCAAAGCGAGCGCAGCCTGCTGGTTTCGTGCGGTGGTGGCATTGTCGAGACGCCGGTCAATATCGAGCTCATGCACCAGATGGGTACCTGTGTGTATCTCGAGGGTGACTTTGAGGATTCGATGCGTCAGATTCGTCGCTCCGACACGCGTCCCGATTTCCGCTCGCCTGAGCATGCGGCCCGCCTGTTTGAGCATCGACGTCCGCTGTATCGTCAAGCGGCCGATATTACCCTCGATATTCGCAATAAGTCCTTTGAGGACGTTTCCTATGTTTGTGCCGAGATGCTTTTGGAGCGTGGACTGCTATGATTCGCCGTCAACTCATCAATTTCCAAAATCGCAGTGTCGATGTTCGCGTTGGATTGGGCGCGTTCGAGGAGCTGTCGCGCATGTTTGCCTCGGCTGTTGGCAAGCCAAAGCGCGCGATGGTGGTTTGGAACGACGCCACATCCGAGCGTTTTGGCGAGGTCGTCGAGCATGAGCTGATCGACGCCGGTTTTGCCGTGTCGCTGCTCGTCCTCGAGGTTTCGCCTTCCGGCGCTACGCTGGCCGATGCCGATACCGTCTTTGGCGCCCTGTCGGATAACGGCATTACCTGCGACGATCTCGTTGCCGCTGTCGGCGACACGGCGACCTGCTCGGTCGTTTGCTGGTGTGCCAATCAGTGGTGCGGTCGCACCGAGTGCGCCTTGCTGCCGACGACGTTCGACGCCATGCTCACGGTCGCGACGACCATGAAGCCGCTCGTCGCCTCGTCGGCGAATGCGCTTCCCGCTATCGCGTTCCGTCCCGAGCCGGGCTTGGTCGTGTGTGACCTCGACCTTGTTCGCGAAGCGGACCCCGAGGACCTCAAGCTCGGCTATGTGATACTTGTTGGAACCATGCTTTCGAGCAGCAAGTCCCGTTGGAATCAGTTTACCGAGACCGTCCCCGAGATTCTCGCGGACGAGGAGGTCGCGCTCGTCAATGCCGTTCAGTGGTCTCAGACTGCCCGCAAGGACGTACTGATGGCCACGAACCCGAGCGCCCGCCATGCACTCGATTTTGGCAAGACGGGGGAGCGTGCCCTGCGCGCCTGCTTGGGCGATGCCGCTTCGCAGGTCCCTGCCTACCAGCTGTTGTCCGAGGGCATGCGCTTTGAGGCGCGCCTAGCACATGATGCCTGCGACTTCGATATCGATTACGTCTTTGATGTCGATGACTGCCTAGAGGACTTTGGTATCGAGGAGCTTTCCTTCGATCTGAAGCCTGCCGCATATATCGAGGAGTTCCGCAGGCAGCAGTTTGTCCGCTCGAACCGCAGCATGTTGCCGCTGCCCGCGGCACTCGGCGCCATTCGTCTGACGAACGTTGAGGACGAGGTTCTGGAGCGCCATGCTCATGCCTACTTGGCATCTCGCAAAGAACTTCTCTAAGATTTATTGACATCCATCGTCTTTCGTATCATGTTGAGGGGCGGGTTTCCAACCGGTTGCGGATCGTATGCGATTCCGTCGTTCGGTTGAGGCCCGTCCCGCACTTTTTGAGACAACAAGAAAGGAATCTGCATGTCTGAGTTTACTGCCGGTCCTGCCGGTCGTATCGAGCGTGTCCGTACCCTGATGGTCGAGCGCGGCTACGATGCCATCGTGGTGCGCGACGAGGCCAACCTTCGTTGGCTTACGGGCGTGAAGGGCGTCTTCGACTACACCTTCGAGTTTCCGCACGCCGCGTTTATTACGGCAGATAAGTGCCTGTTCCACACCGACTCGCGCTACCTCAACAGCTTTGAGGAGAACACGCCCGCCGACAGCCCGTGGGTCTACGACATGGATGAGGGCACCATCCCCGGTTGGGTCGCCGGCAAGATCGCGGCCAACAAGTGCCGCGTCTGCGCTGTCGAGGACGATATGCAGATCAACTTCTACCAGGGCATTCAGCGTGGTTTGGAGGATCGTTCCGTCGCCTGCATGTTGCCGCTGATGCATGACGACATTCGCAAGATGCGTGCCATCAAGGACGACGAGGAGATCGAGCTCATGCGCCATGCGCAGTCGATCACCGATGCCGCCTTCCAGCACATGCTCGGCTTTATTAAGCCCGGCATGACCGAGAAGCAGGTTCGCAACGAGCTCGAGAACTATATGTTCGCCAACGGCGCCGACAGCCTGGCCTTTGGCTCTATTGTGGCGAGCGGTCCCAACACCGCCAACCCGCACGCCGTGCCGAGTGACCGCGTGATCGAGAAGGGCGACTTCGTCCTCATGGATTACGGCGCGGGCTACTGCGATTATCGTTCCGACATGACGCGCACCGTCGTGATGGGCGAGCCTACCCAGGAGCAGCTCGACCTGTACGCGCTCGTTCGCCGTACGCACGAGGAGTGCGTCGCCGCCATCCATCCGGGCGTTGAGGGCAACGACATTTTTAAGCTTTCCAAGAAGATCATCGGCGATGCCGGCTATGGCGATTACTACAACCATGGTCTGGGCCACGGCGTGGGCATCGACATCCACGAGCTGCCCAACTTCAACCGCAGCAAGAACATTATCGAGGTCGGCTCAGTTATCACCATGGAGCCCGGTGTCTACCTGCCCGGTGTGGGCGGCGTGCGCCTGGAGGACTACGGCGTGGTCACCGAGAACGGCTACGAGCCCTTCACCAAGACGCCGCACGACCTGCACGTCATCGATTGCTAATACACCTCGGTAGATTTTGAGGCATGTCCCAAAAATCTACTTTTGTGGGACGGGGCGTCCGGATCGATTCGGACGCCCCGCGTTCTCTTTTTATGCGCTCGCTGCAGGCGCCGTCTGCAAGTGTATAATTTCGGTCGTATGTAATTTGGACGCTTGTGCGTTCTGCCCATAACAAGAAAGGTCGCTATGCCTACCATTTCTACCGCCGACTTCAAGAACGGCCTCGGTCTCCGCATTAAGGACAAGGTCTACACCATCGTCGAGTTCCAGCATGTCAAGCCGGGCAAGGGCGGCGCGTTTGTGCGCTACAAGACCCGCGACATCAAGAGCGGCCGCGTCGTCGAGAACACCTGCAACGCCGGTACCAAGTTCGAGAGCGTCATGCTCACCACCCGTGAGTTCCAGTACCTCTACAACGATGGCGCCGATTACATTTTCATGGACAACGAGACCTATGAGCAGGTTCCCGTTCCCGAGGACATGGTGGGCGAGAACTCCAAGTGGCTGCGCGAGAACGACATCTGCCAGTTGCTCTTTGCCGATGACGAGCTCATGGGCGTGACCCCGCCGATGTTCATCGAGACCACCATCGTCCAAACCGACCCGGGCTTTAAGGGCGACACCGTCCAGGGTTCCACCAAGCCGGCCACGATCGACACCGGTGCTGTCATCCAGGTCCCCATGTACCTCAACGAGGGCGAGGTCATCAAGGTTGACACCCGCGACGGCAAGTTCGTCTCCCGCGTCTAGCAACCAACTCTTCTAGGAGGACTCATGCCCCAGGAAATCAAGATTGACGGTATCGGCATTTCGCCCGATGTTCTGACCGCCATCGTCTCGCGCGCCGTGTCGGATGTCGAGGGCATCGCCTCCGTTGGCGTCAAGGACCTTGCCACCAACCTTGTCTCCATGATGCTTTCGTCCAAGGCCCCGGCTTCCGAGCCGGCGGTCGAGGCCGAGGTCGTCGGTGACAAGTTCGCACTCACCGTGCGTGTCGTGGTGTTCTTTGGCTATCCGTTCAAGAAACTCGCCGAGGCCGTTCGCGCCGCCGTGGTCGCCGCCATCGATGCCCAGGTGGGCGTCGAGGTCGAGCGTGTTGACGTTTGTATCGACGGCCTCGTTTTCCCCAAGGAGTAACCTTTGAGCCTTAAGGTTTATCGCGGGCGCACGCTCGCCCGCAGTCAGGCGCTGCAGCTGCTGTTCCAGGCCGAGGCCACGGACAGCCCGCTCGTGCGCGTCCTCGAGGGCGATTTCCTGATTTCGAAGGGCCCCCTCGACCCCTACGCGCTGGAGCTGTGCCGTGGTGCCTACGAGCACATCGACCGCATCGACTGCGCCCTGCGCGCCATCGCTAAGAACTGGGATCTTATGCGCATGCCAGGCGCCGACCGCAATCTGCTGCGTATCGCCGTCTATGAGATGCGCTTCCTCACCGACGATGAGGTCTCGGACGCCATCGTGATCAACGAGGCTGTCGAGCTTGCCAAGGCCTATGGCACCGACCAGTCCGCGTCGTTTGTCAACGGCGTGCTGGGCAAGATTGCTCGCAGCGAGGAGCTGCCGGGCGAGGAGCTGTACCAAGAGCTGCTGGCCGAGGATCGCGCTCGCGAGGAGGCACAGGCTGCCGAGGCGGCCGCCAAGGTCGCTGCCGCTCCGGCTGCCGCCGGTGTACTTGCCGAGGATGCGGACGCTGCTGAGGCCGTCGAGGCCGCCTCCGTCGAGGAGTAGCCATGCCAGAGGGTTCCGTCCGCAACTTCGATGAGATCTCGGATCGCCTGGACCAGATCATCGCCACCGTTCGATCTAAGGATACGTCCCTGGAGCGTTCGCTCGATTTGTTTGACGAGGCGATTGAGCTGGGCTCCCGTGCGGTCGATATGGTCGACAAGTTTGAGCTGACGCCGCGCGAGGCCAACAAGCTCGAGCAGGAATACGATGAGGATGCGGCAAACGAGTCCCAAGACAGACAGGCTGCATCCCCGGATACGAATGGTTGATGGCATTCATGAAACGCGTGCGTCTCGATGACGAACTGATTTCACAGGGCATCTGCGCCGATCGCGCGGATGCCCTTCGCACTCTTATGGCCGGCTTGGTCTCGAGTGGCGGCGAGCGCTTGACTTCGCCGGGTCTTAAGGTGACCCCGGGCCTGCCGCTGCACGTGAAGGGACGCATCCCGTACGTTGGCCGCGGTGGTCTTAAGCTCGAAGGCGCGCTTGATGCGTTTGACATCAATCCGACGGGCCTTGCTTGTCTGGATGTGGGCTGCTCTACCGGCGGCTTTACCGATTGCCTGCTCAAGCGCGGCGCCGCCACCGTTGTTTCGGTCGATGTGGGTCGCGCCCAGTTCGACTGGTCGCTGCGCCAAGACGATCGCGTGACACTCCACGAGCGCACCAACGTGACGCAGCTGCCCGAGCTTGGCTACGGCGGCGCTCTCGACCTGGCCGTGTGCGATGTGTCGTTTACGAGTATCGCGAATATCATTGACGCCGTGCTGGCGTGCCTAAAGCCTTCGGGTTCGTTATGCACGCTCGTAAAGCCCCAGTTTGAGGCGCCGGCTGCACTGGTGGGCGAGGGCGGCATCGTGACCGACCCCGACGTCCGCCGCGATACGCTCGTGGCGGCGATTGAACTTTTTGCCGCCAAGGGCCTGTTCCCGCTTGACGTGTGCGTGTCGCCTATCCATGGTGCCAAGGGCAACGTCGAGTTTTTCCTGTGCGGCACGAGGTTTACCCCCGGGGAGCGCGCCGATGACAAGTTGCAATCCCAGGTATCGGTTTTGAGCGAGAAAGCTGCAACGCTATGAAGGTCTTTCTGGTTCCCAATTACTACAAGCAAGAGGCGGTCGAGAGCGGCCTGATGCTCGAGCTTTGGCTTTCGCGCCAGGGCTACGAGGTCGTATGGGCTGCCGACCAGCGCTCCAAGATCCAGAGCGCGCCCGATGTTGACGATGCCGACCTGGTCATTACGCTCGGCGGTGACGGTACGCTGCTGCGTGCCGCCCGCATTCTCAACTACCGTGAGATTCCCATTTTGGGTCTTTCCTATGGCCATTTGGGTTTTTTGACGGCCGCGAGCCCCGAGGAGCGCGACATTTTGCAGGTCGTGAGCGATGCCCTGTCCGGTGAGCTCCATGTGAGCCGCCGCGCCACCATTGCCGCTGATATCGTTGCGGTTCGCGAAGACGGCACGAAGGATGTCGTGCGTACGTTCGCCCTCAACGATATGGCGCTTACGCGCGGGCCCCTGTCCGATATGGTCGAATTCGATATCACGGTATCCGGTCATCATATCGACCGCCTGCGCGGTGACGGCGTGGTTGTATCGACCGCGACTGGATCCACCGGCTATGCGCTTTCCGCCGGCGGCCCCATCGTCAGCCCCGATTACACCGGCATGGTCTGTGTGCCCATCGCTCCGCATACCATTCAGGCTCGCGCCTTCTTGACCTCGCCGAGCGATGTCGTCGAGATCTTTATGTCCGATGATCGCCCGAGTGTGCCTGCGATCGCCATCGATGGACAGTTTATTACCTGCGATGGCACCGTTGAGAGCGTGGCGGTGCGCCGCGGTCCCGGCGATGTGCTGCTGCTGGATTATGGTCCCGAGAGCTTCTATAACTCGGTGAGCCGCGTGTTCTACGGAGTGCGCCATGATCGATGAGCTGCAGGTTTCCAACATTGCGCTCATTCGCGAGGCGACGTTGGTGCCGAGTGCCGGCTTGACCGTCCTGACCGGCGAGACCGGTGCTGGTAAGACCGCACTGCTCTCGGCCCTCAAGCTCATTTTGGGCGAGCGCGCGGATTCGTCGACGGTGCGCGAGGGCGAGGCGCTTGCCAGCGTCGAGGCGCGCCTGTTCGACGGCCCGCACGACACCGAGGGCTTCACCGTACAGCGCAGCCTTTCTGCCGAGGGTCGCAGCCGCGTTAAAATTGACGGCCGCATCGCCAGCGTGCGCGAGCTTTCGGAGCGCGTCGGCGTGATGATGGATCTTTGCGGCCAGCACGAGCACCAGCGCTTGCTCGATCCTGTGCACCATGTTGCCATGGTTGATGCCTGGGCCGGGCGCACGGCGCTTGAAGCGCTCGAGAAGTATCGCGCCTGTTTTAAGGTTTCGCGTGCCGCCGCCAAGGAGCTTCGCCGTGTGGAGGAAGCCTCACGCGCGCAGGGGAGTCGCGTCGAGGAGGCGCGCTTCGCCCTGGAGCACATCGCCGAGGTCGACCCCAAGCCGGGCGAGTATGAGGAACTCGAGGAGATGCTGCCGCGCTCCGAGCATGCCGAGGTGCTGGTAGCGACGGCCAACGATGCCCATGCATCGCTTACTGCCGAAGGGGGAGCGCTCGATGCCGTGAACAGCGCCGTGGCCGAGCTTTCACGCATGGCGACCGTTGACCGCAAGCTCGGTGACATCGCCGACGCACTTTCGGACGCCTGCATCTCACTCGAGGATTGCGCCAATGAGCTGCGGGATTATCGCGATGGCGTTGCGTTTGACCCTCGTGAGCTCGCTCGTATGCGCGAGCGGTATTCCGACCTCAAGGGCCTGCTGCGTCAGTGGGGTCCCACCATGGATGATGTATTTGCCATGCGTGACCGTTCGCGGGAGTTGTTGTCGCTGGTGGACGATGGTGACGAGCAGATTAGGAAGGCGCGCGAGGCGCTCGGGAGCGCCGAACGCGAGCTCTTTGCTGCCGCCAAGGTACTCAAGCGTGCGCGCAATACCGCCGCTCCGCGTTTTTGTCATGAGGTGGGTCGCCAGATGGCACGCCTGGAGATGGGCGGCGCTGAACTGGTCTGGGAGTCCCGCGATCTCCCTCGCGCTGAGTGGACACCCGCGGGTCCTTCGAGCTATGAGCTGCTATATCGCAGCGGCGCCGGCTTGACACCTCGTCCCTTGCGCCGCATTGCGTCGGGCGGCGAGCTGAGCCGCGTCATGCTGGCGAGCAAGGTGGTTTTGGGTAACGCCGATGGTGTCGATACGCTTGTGTTTGATGAGGTCGATGCCGGTGTTGGCGGTTCCACCGCGCGTGCCCTCGCGAGCGTGCTGGCAGATCTCGCCGCGACGCATCAGGTCATCGTCGTAACGCACCTGGCGCAGGTTGCGGTCATGGCCGACAAGCATTACGTGGTCAGTAAAGAGCCCGGCGATGTTCCCCAAACGCATCTGGATGAGGTGGCTGGGGACGCCCGTACCGCAGAGATCGCCCGTATGCTGAGCGGTGACCAGTCGGCGGCAAGCCTTGCGCACGCCAAGCAGATGCTGGAAGAAGCGCGTGTTTAGGCTGAGCCGCCACGTGCAAGTCCGACCCGGCTGCCACGAAACCAGCCCATCTACTACGTTTAATAGGCTATCGGTAACCACGCCAAGAATTGCAAAAAGAAAACCGCAGGTAGAACGCCTGCGGTTTTCTCTATTTTCGGTATGTGGTTGGGCCATACGGATAAAACGTAGTAGATGGGCCGGTTTCGTGGCGAGTGGCGTCTATCGGCTCCCCAAGTTACCTACTCTACGACCTTATCCGGCTGGATGAGTTCCTCGTAGTAGCTGATATGCTCGCGCGCGTCCTCGATTTCGGGTAGCAGGAAGTTGTAGATCACCTCGATGATCATCGTTGCGCTAATTTTAGAGAATGCAAAGTCGCCCGTGGTGAGCAGTGCCTCGTGGTTCACGGTATTAAAGGTGTAGTCGGCCAGGCGAGCAAGCGGAGACTTGCTGTCGCTGCTGATGACGACTACGGTAGCACCGCATTCGCGAGCTGCTTTTGCCATGCGATTCAGTCGGCGCGACTTACCCGAGTTCGAGATGAGCACGATAACGTCACCGGGCTTTAGGGTCAATGCAAACCCGATTGCGGTCTCACTAATGGTGCTTGCCATGCAGCGTAGACCCAGCTGCGAAAACTTAAATGCCGCATCGAGCGCGACCGCGTTCGTATTGCCCACGGCGGCGAACTCAATAACGCCGGCATTCTTAAGTGCGTGCACAACTGTGGCCAAGGTGTCGTGATCAATGCCGTCGATGGTCGCATTAAGCTCGCTCACCTTGGCGGCGAGGATATTTTTAAGGCTCTGCTCCATGTTGTCGAGCGAGACCTCGTCGGTCAGGCCCTCGTTGCGCTGACTCTCCAAGTCGCGCGCCAACGAAAACTGAAAGCTGCGGAAGCTGCCAAAGCCCAGCTTGCGGCAGAAGCGCGAGACCGTCGCCTCGGACGTGGCGGCGGCGCGCGAGAGCTGGGCGGCTGTCAGACGCGGAGCCTCGGACTGGTGCTCTAGGATATAGTCGACAATGCGCTGCTCGGACTCGCTGTACCCTTTGTGCGTACTAATAAGGGAGAGCGCGCTCTTGCTGCTATCGGTCATGGGTGGCTCCTGGTTGGCATGAAAATCGGACTTGTTTTTCAATGCCATAGTATACGGGCATTTTCAATTACAAGATACACCTTGCCGTTTCAAGTGTTGATGGTAAACTTTCATCTACCGTTTACGGTTATGAAAGAACCTTTCACCGGAGAATTGGGAAATTTCCTTTCCGCGAAAGCGCTGGGTTGGTATCTTTCATTTGTGGAAAAGCGCGCAAGGACGCGTGTGTAGGGGAGCGCCTGCGGGCGCAAAACTTAAAAAGGAGGGACACATGGCTAAGTTTGACATCATCGCCGCGACCGGTTGCCCGACCGGCATTGCGCACACCTTCATGGCGAAGGAGGCGTTGGAGAAGGCAGCTGCCGAGCGAGGTCTGACCATTAAGGTTGAGACTCATGGCCAGGTCGGTGTCGAGAACGAGCTCACCAAGAGCGAGATCGCCGGTGCAAAGGCCGTCGTCGTCGCAGCCGATAAGGATGTCCAGGCTGAGCGTTTCGCCGGTAAGCCCATGGTTTCCGTCGGCGTTTCCAAGGCCCTGTCCGTCGAGGCCGCCGGAAAGCTGATTGACCACGCGCTCACCGCCAAGGGCGACGATACGGTTTCCGCTGCCGCCGATGTCGAGGATGAGGTCGAGGAGAAGGAGTCCATCGGCCACGTCATCTACAAGCACCTCATGAATGGCGTCAGCCACATGCTGGTCTTTGTCGTTGCCGGTGGTGTTCTGACCGCCGTTTCGTTCCTGTGGGGCATCACGTCCTTCGATTCGACGGCTGCCGACTACAACAGCTTTGCCGCGATGCTCAAGATTATCGGCGGTATCGCCATGAACCTCATGGTTCCGGTGCTCTCTGCCTACATCGCCGAGTCCATCGGCAAGCGCCCGGCGCTCGTCCCCGGCTTTGTTGCCGGCATGATCGCCATCCAGGGACTGCCCGTTAACGCCGATACCGGCATGATCGACGCCGGTGGCGCCGGCGTGGGCTTCGGCTTCCTGGGCGGCATCGTCGGCGGCTTCCTCGCCGGCTATGTCATCCTGCTGCTCGAGAAGGTCTTTGCCGGTCTGCCCAAGAACCTGGACGGCCTCAAGGCTATCTTCCTGTACCCGCTGTTCTCGACCGCCATCGTCGGTCTGGTCATGCTCGGCATCTCCGGCCCCATGGCTGCCATCAACACCGCCATGATGGACTTCCTCAAGGGTCTGTCCGCCTCTGGCGCCGTCGTCCTGGGTCTTGCCATCGGCTGCATGTGCGCCTTTGACATGGGTGGCCCGGTCAACAAGGCTGCTTACGTCACCGGTACCGCTATGCTCACCGAGGCCTTGGCCGCCGGTGTTGGCACCGATACCTACAACTTCGGCACCAACTTCATGGCTGCCGTCTCCGCCGCTTGCATCGTTCCGCCGCTGATCACCACCTTCGCCGTCGTCGCCGGCAAGAAGTACTTCAGCCAGGAGGATCATGACGCCGGTGTCGTTAACCTCATTCTTGGTTGCACCCACATCACCGAGGGCGCCATTCCGTTCATGACCAAAAACATCTGGCCCGTCATGCCCATCATGATGCTCGGTTCCTCTATCGCTTCGATCCTGACCATTATGTTCAACGTTCACGATCCGGCGCCCCACGGTGGCTTCCTGGTCCTGCCCGTTGTCGAGAACGGTCCGCTGTGGGTCCTCGCGATCCTCATCGGCGCTGTGGTCGGTGGCATCCTGTTCGTGGCCTTCAAGAAGTACGACTTCGAGAAGAATCAGAAGGTCACTCCTGCTGCTCCCGCTGCCAAGTCGGTTGAGGCCCCCAAGGCCGCTGCTGTCGAGGCCCCCAAGGCCGAGGCTGCTGACTTCGTGAAGGTCGAGAACGTCTTTGTCGCCGAGGACTTCGCTTCTCGTGACGAGGCCCTGAGCTTTGTATCCAACCAGGCCGTCAAAGCCGGTATCGCCGGCGACGCCGACGCCGTGATGAACGCCTTCCTGGCCCGCGAGGCAGAGGGCACCACGGGCATGATGGAGGGCTTCGCCATCCCGCATGCCAAGTCCGACGCCATTACCGAGGCCGCCGTCATCGTCGTCAAGGACGACTCTGGCGTGACCGGTTGGGACACCATGGACGGCGCTCCCGTCAACGTGGCCATCGCGCTACTCATCCCGGGTGCACAGGCTGGCACCACGCACCTCAAGATCCTGTCCAAGGTCGCCGAGGCACTCATGGACGAGGACTTCCGTGCCACCGTCAAGGGTTCCACCGACGCCGCCGAGATCGCCAAGACGATCAACGCCCGCCTGGTCTAGCCCCACAGACGGCGGTTTCAATCGCCCCCTGTAACAAAGGCGGAGCCCCTCTCCAGGGCCTCCGCCTTTTTCTGTCCCTCCCATAAGTTGCGGTGAAATAGGGACTGTTTAAACGATTCAACCCCGAATTCAGTCCCTATTTCACCGCAACTTAGAAGAAGGGGATAGCGCGGCCTGTCTATCGGATCGTCCGGGCGGACAAATATTCAGCCAGAATTCCGTTCGCACGATATTGCTGCGGAAACGACATCTGTCCAACAATTCGTGCGAAACATAATGAAAAACCGTTTGATGTGAGTTAATATAAACAACGTCGTGAATCTGACTCCTGCCGCATGCATGACAGGGGTTAAACACAAAAAAGGAGTCAATTATGGTTTCTGAGAAGGCTACCCTCGTCAATCCGCAGGGTCTTCACATGCGTCCGGCTGGCCTCTTCGCCTCCACCATGGGCAAGTACGCCTGCGACGTGACGGTCGTCACCCCCGAGAAGGAGGTCAACGGCAAGTCCCCGATGGCCCTCATGGCCGCTGGTATCCCCTGTGGCACCGAGGTCGAGGTCAAGTGCGACGGCGCCGACGAGGCCGAGGCTCTGGCTGCTGCCATCGAGCTCATCAAGAGCGGTCTTGGCGAGTAGAACTCAAACGGGTCGCATGTTGAACAATTAAGTTCATACTTGGGGGCGCAGTGACCTGTATCAAGGTAGCTGCGCTCTTTTGTCATGGATATGGCAAAACGCTTTATCACATGGCACGGAGAGAGGAATGGGAATGTATCAGGGAGTCAACGCATCCGAGGGCATCGGTATCGGCACCGTCATGGTTGCCGTCGATCCCGACTTGACGTTTGAACCGCACGAGGTCGCTGATTCGGCTGCAGAGAAGGAGCGCTATCAGACCGCTCTTTCGGTCTTCTGCGAGAAGACACAGGCTCAGGCCGACCACATGAAGGAGACGGTGGGCGAGGCCGAGGCCGAGATCATGAGCGGACACATCGTCCTGGCTCAGGACCCGGGCATGACCGACGCCATCAACGCCGCCATTGACGGCGGCACCTGCGCCGAGCAGGCGCTCATGGACACCTCGACCATGTTCGAGAACATGTTCCTGTCCATGGACGACGAGATGTTCCGTCTGCGCGCGGCCGACATCGCCGACATCCGCACCGGTATTCTGGCCGAGCTGCTGGGCAAGGAGGTCGTCGACCTCTCCGTCCTGCCCGAGAACACCGTCGTTGTCGTGCACGATCTTACGCCGTCCATGACCGCCACGATCGATAAGGCCCACGTTGCCGGTATCGTCACCGAGACCGGTGGCCGCACGTCGCACTCCGCGATCATCGCGCGTGCCCTCGAGATTCCGGCTGTCCTTTCGGTTGCCAACAGCTGCACCGCTCTGCGCAACGGCATGACCGTTGTCGTCGACGGCGGCAAGGGCATCGTCGAGGCCGATCCCGACGAGGAGACGCTCGCTGCCTACACCGCCAAGGCCGAGGCCTTCGCTGCCGAGAAGGCAGCCCTCGAGGCCTTCCGCGGCAAGCCTTCTGTGACTGCTGATGGCATCAAGAAGATCATCGCCTGCAATATCGGTAACCCCGATGACGTGCCCAACGCGCTCGATCACGACGCCGAGGCTATCGGTCTGTTCCGCTCCGAGTTCCTGTTCATGGACTCCGCTGAGCTTCCTTCCGAGGAGGAGCAGTTTAACGCCTACCGCAAGGTCGCTACCGCGCTCAAGGGCGCTCCGGTCATCATCCGCACACTCGATGTGGGCGGCGACAAGGAGATCCCGTACCTGCACATGGTCAAGGAAGACAACCCCTTCATGGGCTTCCGCGCTGTGCGTTACTGCCTGGCCAATCCCGACCAGTATAAGGTCCAGCTCCGCGCCCTGCTGCGCGCCAGCGCCTTCGGTGACGTCAAGATCATGATCCCGCTCGTCACCTGCGTCGAGGAGGTCGTCGCCGTCAAGGAGCTCGTCGAGCAGTGCAAGGCCGAGCTGACCGAAGAGGGCCGCAAGTTCAACGAGAACATCGAGGTCGGCATCATGGTCGAGACGCCTGCCGCCTCGCTGCTCGCTGATCGCCTGGCCGAGGTGGCCGACTTCTTCTCCATCGGCACCAACGACCTGATCGGCTATACCATGTGCGCCGACCGTGGCAACGACACCATCTCCAACCTGTACCAGGTGTACTATCCCGCCGTGCTCCGCTCGCTCAAGAACATCATCGAGAGCGGCGTGAAGGCCGGCATCATGGTCGGTATGTGCGGCGAGGCCGCTGCCGATCCGCTGCTCGAGCCGCTGCTGATCAGCTGGGGCCTGGAGGAGTTCTCGATGAGCGCTCCGTCGATCCTGCGCGCCCGCAAGACCATCAGCCAGTGGACGAAGGCCGAGTGCGACGATCTCGCCGAGAAGGCGCTCGCCTGCAACACTGCCGCCGAGGTCAAGGCGCTGCTCGAGTCTGCTGCTCGCTAATTTGGTATCAGAGGTAACCGCGTGGTTGGAATGGGCCGGCCGCGCGGCCCTCACATATACAGGGGGTACTGTAAATGTTCTACACGCTAACCGCTAATCCAGCTGTCGACATGACGGTTTCGAGCTCTCCGCTCGAGCCCGACGAGAATGTCCGCACCGGCTCGGCCAGCTACACGGCTAACGGCAAGGGTCTTGACGTGTCCTTCGCCTTTAAGAAGATGGGCGTCGACACCGTCGCGCTCGGCTTCTTCGCCGGCTTCACGGGCAAGTTCATCGTCGAGGAAGTCATGAATCTGGGCTGCCTGTGCCGCCCGGTCTGGACCGACGGTATCACGCGCATCAACACCTACGTCAACGATGGCCAGCACGAGTACGGCATCCTTAACCCCGGCGCCCCGATTACGCCGGAGCACCAGAAGGAGCTCTACAACATCCTGGACACCGCGGGCGATCTTGAGTGCCTGATCGTCTCTGGTTCCGTGCCTCCCAAAGCTACGCCCGACTTCCTGGCTCAGGTCATGGAGCACGCTCAGGCTCGTGGCGCCGACGTCGTCCTGGACCTGTCCTCCGACAAGCTCAAGGAGCTCGCTCACAAGAAGCCGCTGCTCATCAAGCCGAACCATCACGAGATGAAGGCCATCTTCGGCGTGCCGGTCGACACCGACGACGAGGTCCGCGTTGCCATGAAGCTCGCCCACGACGCCGGCGTCCAGAACGTGCTGCTCACTCGTGGTAGCCGCGGCGACGCCTACTTCTCCAACGGCGAGGACATCTGGTATGCCAAGCGTGAGTTCAACATCAAGCTGGTCTCTTCCGTCTGCGCCGGCGACTGCACCCTCGCTGCGTTCCTGCACAAGTGGTACAGGGATCGCGACAACGTCGAGGAGGCCATGAAGCTCGCTATGGCCACCGGCGCCAACGTTGCCGAGTCCGTGGGTATTGGCGACTTCGGTCACGTTGACGAGTACAGCAAGCGCGTTGCCGTCCGAAAGCTCGATCGCAAGTAAGCGAAAAGCGACAAATTCGTGCGCATGCGGCGTCCCGGTTTTGATCGGGGCGCCGTTTTTTGTCAGGCCCGAACTTCGGCGCCGCACTTCACGCGTTCCACACCGTTCGCCGAGTTGATATAGCCTTTTGTTGTTACGTGGAATATAATTTCATCAACATGTTACCTCGTGAAAGGAACATTCATGATTTACACGCTCACTGCAAATCCCGCTATTGACTACAACATTTCCTGCGATGGCCTGTCCGCCAATATCGTTACGCGCACCCGTAACGCGGTCTACACTCCCAACGGTAAGGGTCTCAACGTCTCGTTTACGCTCGACCACTACGGCATCGACACCACGATCTTGGGCTTCTTCGCCGGTTTCTCGGGTGAGTTCATCGTTCAGGGAGCCGAGGCCCTTGGCGTGCCCGTCAAGCCCGTGTGGACCGACGGCATCACGCGTGTCAACGTGTTCCTCAACGCCGGTCCCGACACCGAGTACAACATGGTCAATGCCGGTGCCGCCATTAACGAAGCCAACGAGCAGGAGATGTTTGCGCTCATCGATTCGCTTGACGACATGACCTGCCTGGTCATTAGCGGCTCGCTGCCCCCCAACACCTCCGAGGGCTTCCTGGCCGAGGTCCTGCGTCGCGTGAAGGCGAAAGGCGCTGAGTTCGTGCTCGATATCTCGAGCCATCAGCTGGCCGACCTCATTGCTATGGAGCCGTTGCTCATTAAGCCCAACGACGACGAGCTGCTCGACATCTTTGGCATTAAGGTGAGCGGTGGCGACGATGAGTCCGTCAAGGGCGCGATGGCCGAGCTGCATGCTAAGGGCGCCAAGAACGTGCTGCTGACCCTTGGTGGCGACGGCGCGTACTTCTCCAACGGCGAGCACATCTGGTTTGCCAACCGCACCTTTGAGGTTAAGGTGCTGTCGACCGTCTGCGCCGGCGATTCCTCGCTCGCTGCCTTCCTGTCCGTGTGGCACGACGCCCCCGAGCGCGTCGAAGACGCCCTGCGCCTTTCGATGGCCACCGGTGCCAACGTGGTCGAGTGCCCGGGCTTGGGCGATTTTGCCAAGGTGGACGAATACAAGAAGCACATCGAAGTTCGTCAGGTCTGCTAGCCGCATCGAATAATCGTTGCCGAACACCCGTTTTGTATTGGCTCTGTTAGACCAGGATTGACATACATGTGTCCCCACGGTGCCATATCGTTGACCCCGTAGACCGCGATGATGGGGGCAGCATGAACGCCGAAGACCTGGTCCTCAACTTCAAGAAGGACATGGCGAACCTCAGCAAGACCGAGCGCCGCCGCGCGATCGAATCCGTCAGGGACGTGATCCGCGCGGCGGCGTTCGACGACGCGGCCGGCTCCGCCTACGAAGTCGAACGCTGCCCGCGCTGCGGGTCCGCCGCGGTCGTGAAGAAGGGGAAGGCCGGGAACGGCGAGCAGCGCTACCTCTGCCGGGGCTGCGGCAGGACCTTCGGCGCGGGCAGCGAGCGCATCCTGGGGACGAGCAGGCTCCCGAAGGAGACCTGGATGGCCTACGCCGAGTGCTTCGTGCTCATGCTGCCCCTGCGCGAATGCGCGAGGCGCTGCCGCGTCTGCCTCAAGACCGCCTACACCATGCGCCACAGGCTGATCGAGTGCCTCTCGGCCTACTCCCCCTCGTTCAGCGCCGGGCGGGGCTGCGGCTGCGAGCTCGACGAGACCTACTTCCCCGAGTCGTTCAAGGGCAACCACACGAAGAGGTCGTTCACGATGCCGCGCCCCTCCCGGAAACGCGGCAAGCAGGTGCACAGACGCGGGCTGTCGCGCGAGCGGATCTGCGTCATGACCGGCGTGAACGACTCGAACGAGACGTTCCTCGAGGTCGCGGGGCGGGGCGCCCTGTCGAGGGGGCGCGCCATGGACGCGCTGAGGGGCCGCATCGCGGCCGGCTCGGTCGTCGCGACCGACAGGGCGGCCGCCTTCGTCGGCGTCCTCGCCGAGCTCGAGGTCGCCGCGCACGCGGCCTACGACCCCAAGGACCGCTCCGGGGGGACCATCAACCGGGTCAACACCGTCCACTCGCTCCTCGGCGCCTTCATGGAGCCGTTTAAGGGCGTGTCGACGAAGCACCTCGATGCCTACCTCGCCTGGTTCAGGTGGTGCCGGACCTTCATGGCGACCGATTCCGGCGCCGCCGAGCGCACGGTCGCGCGGCAGCTCGCGCACGGCGTCTGCAGGAGCCGCGTCCGCGACATGTTCAACGTGGAGCCGCCCTACATGGACTACTGGGCCGCGCCCGCCGCATAGAGGCGGTAGAATGGTCGCACCGCGATACACGAGGAGGGGTGAGGCCATGCCGTCGAACATACCGGCCACGACGATCCGCATCGACCCGGAGGTCAAGAAGGAGGCCACGGCCATCCTGGACGAGCTCGGCCTGTCCATGTCCGCCGCCGTCAACGCGTTCCTCAGGGCGCTCGTCCGAGAGGGCGGGATGCCGTTCGAGATGAGGGTCAGGACGCCGGCGCCCGACGGGGAGACGGCGAGATAGCCGGCAGGTCGGCGGGAAACGGCAGGGCCAGGCGAGCAACTCGTCCGGTCTCGGGCGCATCGCCCCCTTGCCGGATTCAAATCCGACAAGGGGCGACCATTGCGCAATCGCAAGAAGATGATGGGGCGGAATGTCAATCCTGGTCTAACAGAGCCTTTGTATTTCCAGGGCGGGTGTTTTTGCGCACTGAACGTATGTGGCGTCTGCTGTCTCGTTTTATCGAATCGAAGACGCGATTGCGTGTGCGCGCTTGCTCGTTTCTTGTTAGACTTCTTGAGAACCATCGATTAATGCTCGCAAGTGCAGGAGGCCATTGGCATGTGTAATGTTACTCTCAACGGTACGCAGCCGACCGATGCCTCCCTCCGTGTCCTGCGTGCGCTCGAGGCAGCCGGTCTTGAGGCTTGGTTCGTGGGTGGTTGGGTACGTGATGCCCTGATGGGACGTCCCAGCCACGATGTTGACATGTGCTGCAGCGGCCTGTGGCAGGAGTCCAAAGCGGCGCTTGAGGCCGCCGGCATTGCAGTAGTTGAGTCGGGCATTAAATTTGGCGGCATCACGGCCATTTGCGATGGCGAGCGCATTGAGGTTACCACCTATCGCTTGGACGGCTTCTATACTGACGGTCGCCATCCCCAGAGTGTGGAGCGTGCGGCGTCGCTTGAGGACGATCTGGCGCGTCGCGACTTTACCGTTAACGCCATGGCCTGGCATCCCGAGCGCGGTCTCGTCGACCGCTACGATGGCCAGGGCGATCTGAAGCGCAAGCTCATCCGCGCTGTTGGAGATCCCAAGCGTCGTTTTAACGAGGACGCGCTTCGCATGCTGCGCGCGGTGCGTTTTGCCTGCCGTCTGGATTTTATGATCGAGCCTAAGACCAAACAGGCGCTTGCCAAATGCGCTGCGCTGCTCGATGCCGTGGCACGCGAGCGCGTGGGTATTGAGCTCGAAGGCATCCTTTCGACCGGCCATGGGGGAGACGCGATGCTGCGCTACCCCGAGCTTGTTTGCGCCGCCGTGCCCGAGCTCGCGTCCGCTCGCGGGTTTGATCAGCGCAGTGTCTACCATGCGTTTAACGTCTACGAGCATATCGCCCGCGTGCTGACGGTGGCCGGGGAGCTGGCGCTGTGCGATGACGTCGCGCCCTCGTCGAGCCTTATGTGGGCGGCGTTTTTGCACGACGTCTCCAAGCCCGAGTGCTTTACGGTCGATCATGCGGGTAACGGCCACTTTTACAGTCATCCCGAGCTCGGTGCCAAGAAGGCGCGTATCATCATGGATCGCCTGGCGCTTGCGCACGATTTGGTGCGCGACGTGTGCCTGCTGATCAAATACCATGACAAGCCGCTGCGCCCCGAGCGATCCTGCCTGCTCAATATGATGCGCGCGCTTTCGGGCGAGGGTGTCGATACGCCGCGTCTGATGGATGAGCTCATGGACCTTAAGCGTGCCGACACGCTCGGCAAGGCGCCCTCGTGCTTCTACTACGTCGAGACGATCGAGGAGATGCGTGCGCTGACTCGCGAGTTGCTGGCGGCGGGGGATCCCTATAGGCTTAAGATGCTTGCCATCAATGGCGTCGACTTGATTCGCGACGGCGTCAAGCCGGGGCCGGAACTGGGACAGCTGCTCAACGCCGCCCTCGACGCCGTGATCGAGGATAACATCCCCAACGAGCGCGAAGCCCTCCTGGCCTACCTCGACCTTGGGTAGTTAATTTGGGACGGGGCCTTTTTAGCTACCCATGTCAAAATCACGAGCGGTTCGACCGATTGAAAGCAGTGGTAGCTAAAAAAGTCCCGTCCCAAATTAACTACCCATTTAACCTGCACGTTCCATAACCTGCCGACAATTTTTCGGCAATTTGGAATTTATTCTTGCGCTTGCGTTTTTTGTCCCGTAATATATTTCTTCGCAGCACGGCAGTGCAGATGTCATGTGGCCCGTTCGTCTAGCGGTTTAGGACGCCGCCCTCTCAAGGCGGAGATCACCAGTTCGAATCTGGTACGGGCTACCACTTCTTTCTGCTGAGGCCTATGGCCCGTTCGTCTAGCGGTTTAGGACGCCGCCCTCTCAAGGCGGAGATCACCAGTTCGAATCTGGTACGGGCTACCATGAATCTGAAACCCGAACTTCCCATGGAAGTTCGGGTTTTTATTTTCGGGCAGATCATCTGCAATTCCCATTTGGCCCATGCTTTGCGTTCTGCTTGTGGCCCTTGCGGGTACAATATGCGAGATATTTGAACGGTCAGAAGGAGCCTCATGACGGAGTCCTCTCATCATACATCTAAGCCCCAGGTCGAGGTTGAGGCCTCGGGCGGCGATGACAACAAGGGTGCACGTCGCGGTGCCATTTTTATCGGCGTCGTGCTGGTTGGCTATATCGGTTATCTGATTGCGACCGGTCAGATGGGACAGTTTTGGGCTGCCATGTCGAGCGTCCAAGCACCGTGGCTCGTTGCTGCATGCTTTTGCATGTTTCTGTACCTGTTCTTTGGCATCGTTGCCTATGCGATTGCCGTCTGGCTCGATCCCAATTCGCCCGTCGGCATTCGCGACCTGATCTCGGTCGAGGCGAGCGGTATCTTCTTTGGAAACCTGACGCCCATGATGATGGGCTCCACGCCTGCCCAGATCTACCGCCTGACCAAGGCAGGCCAAAACGTCGGCGAGGCCGGTGCCACGCAGTTCACGCGCTTTATCGTGTATCAGTTTGGCCTCGTTGCCTGGGGCGCTATTCTGCTGCTTGCCCGCATGCCGTTTTTCGCCGAGCGCTATGGTGACATGACACTGCTGTGCGTCTTTAGCTTTGGCGGTCACTGCTGCATTCTGCTTGGCATCTTTGCCGTCGCGCTCATGCCCAAGACCGTTACGCGCGTCGCGCACTGCATTATCAATTGGCTCGAGCGAATGGGCGTCTCGGCCACCAAGATCGAGGGCTGGCGTACGTTTGTCGACGGCGAAATCTACTCGTTCTCCGAGAAATTCAAGCTTTCGGCCGGCCACTTTTCGTCTATGTTGCTCACGGTGATCATCACCATGTTGCAGCTCGCATTTTTCTACCTCGTGCCGTATTTCCTGATGCTTGCCTTTGGCCACCACGAAGTCGATTTTTTCTCGGTCATGGCCGCGAGCGCCTTCGTTCAACTCCTGAGCTCTGCTGTTCCCCTGCCCGGTGGCACCGGCGGTGCCGAGGGCGGCTTCGCGCTGTTCCTGGGTCATTTCTTTGGATCGGCGTCGACTGCCGGTTATCTGCTGTGGCGCCTCATTACGTTTATCGCGCCGACTATTCTGGCCGCGCCCCTGCTGGGCCTTAAGAGCGCTCACAACGAGAGTATCCATGCACGCTGGGATCGCGTGATGCGCAAGCTCGGACGAACGCCTCAGACGTCCTCTAACCCTGCAAGGCCTCATCCTGTGAATGCGGTTACCGTGGATCCCAATCAGCATGCTCAGAAGGCTTCTGGGGCCGCCAAACCGGCGCAAAAGGCCTATGTGCGCCAGACAGGTGACGGCATCCGGGTGTCTCCAGCTGCTTTGAACAAAAAGAAACTCCCTAAGGCATAATAGTTGGTCGTGCGTTCTTCGTGACACCGGGCAATTTTGTGCCGGATGGGGGATAATCCTCTTACGTAGATTAACTCTCATCTGTTGATGAATGCTCGCATTCCGAAGGGATACCTCCATGGCCACCAGCAAACCGCGTCTCGACCGCCGTATCGTTCGCAGTCGCAATGCCATCCTTTCTGCATTTGAGCGCCTGTTGATGGATAGACCACTTGCCGACATTACGGTGAGCGCCATCGCGCGTGAGGCAAATGTCGACCGCAAGACATTTTACGTACACTTCGGTACGGTTGACGGCCTGCTCGATGCCATCGCCGTTAATGTGGTGGAGACGATTGTCGACTCGGTCGAGAAAACGCTTGCTTCCATGGACGGCGATACGAATGAGCGTGCCCTCGGAGCGGCGGCAACGTTTTTTAAGACCATCAACGAGGCACTTTGCAATAACCTCGTGCTCAATCGCCAGCTGATCGAAAACATTCCGCTCGACGATTTTATGACGCGTTTGCGTGTGCCGCTTGAGCATGAGATTACCGAGCGCGACTTGCTGCCCCACGGCCTCAAGGACGAGATGTTCGACTATTATCTGGCGTTTTTACTTTCGGGCATTATCGGCATTTACCGCACGTGGGCGCTCTCCGATGGCTCGGTGCCCATCGAGCGTATCTCGGAGGTCGCCAACGACCTGACTCTCAATGGCCTATCGAGTCTTGAATCTCGCTTGGATTAGGCCTACTTTCGGTATATGTCCCCAAGCAGCCCCTCAATGAGTTGCGGTGAAATAGTGTCTGTTTTTGCTGCTAGAAAGCATATTCAGACCCTATTTCACCGCAACTCAGGAGGATGTATATGACAAAGAAGGCGCGGGCGCCCAAGGTATTACGGGGCGCCCGCGCCTTTGTGTTTTGTCACATATGGGGTAATAGCAGTTGCTCTTTAGCTTTCGGCCTTGCTGTTCGAACTTATGCATGTCGCTATCGGCCATACCCTGCGTCTCGTCTTCGATACGCTTGGTGTAGAGGGGATCACTCTGATCGTTCCAAATGCGGTCTGCCACGGGAGCCCAGGCCTCGGCTGCGGCTCGGGTCTTTTCGCGCAATTGTTCGGGTGATTCCTTCTCGACCAGGTCGGTACTCATGGCACCGGTCTCGGCCACCATCTTGGGCAGCACGTCGGGGTTCTCGAGCATAGGACAGGGCTTGAGATAGTTGTCGTTGAACGGCTGGCCCTCGTAGTACTTCATAAAGAGGGGAGAGCGCAGCGCGTCAAGTAGGCTCACGTTGTGGATGTTGGCGTTGGAATAGTGGATGAACACGCATGGCTCCACGTCGCCCGCCGCATTGATGTGCAGATAGCGGCGGCCACCGGCAATGCAACCGCCGACAAACTCACCGTCATTTTGGAAATCGAGCGTAAAGAGCGGCTTTTTTTCGCGCATCTCGCGGACAAAGCGATACATGCGCTCGCGCTGCTCGGGCGTGGGCATAAGCTGGGAGGTGGCGTTGCGGCCGACCGGCATAAAGTGGAAATACCAGCAGAAGAGGGCTCCCTCTTCGATCATCCAGTCGATATTCTCTTCGGTCGCCACCGTGTCGGCGTTGGCGCTGGTCCAACAGGTCGAAATACCAAACGGTAGATTGCGCTCGCGTAGGAGCTTCATCGCATGCTCGATCTTGGCGTAGGTCCCCTCGCCGCGGCGGGCATCGGTGGTGTGCTCGTTACCCTCGGCACTGATGGCCGGAACAAAGTTGCCTACGCGGATCATGTCGTCGCAGAACGCCTCGTCGATAAGCGTTGAGTTGGTAAAGCAGAGGAACACGCAATCAGGGTGCTTTTCGCAGATCTTGATAAGGTCGTGTTTGCGAACAAGTGGCTCACCACCGGTGTAGATGTAGATGTGCGTGCCGAGTGCCTTGCCCTGCGTGATGATAGAGTCGATGTCTTCAAACGAGAGATTTTGCTTATAGCCGTACTCGGCTGCCCAGCAGCCCGTGCAATGCAGGTTGCAGGCACTCGTGGGGTCGAGCAGGATAGCCCACGGAATGTTGCACTGGTACTTTTCACGGTTATTTTCCTGCTGCGGCCAAGCGAGCAGGTTGCCGTCGACAATAAGCGCCTTGAGCAATTTGGCTCGCATCTTGGGATTGAGACTGAAAACGCGCATGATCAGGTCATACCAATTGCCGCGACTCTTGATGACGTTGGTGAATGCCTCACGCTGCACGGGAAACACGCGATCGGGAACCAGTTTGTTCACGAGGTCCATGATTTTTTCGATATTTTCTTGCGGGTTGTCGTCGAGATAATCGATGAGCTTGTTGAGTGCTACGCGCTCGGCTGACTGTGTAAGCGACATAGGCATTTCCTTTCACGTGCGCTTTGCATGTGATAATACCCATATGTGGAATTAAATGCACGTAAAGAATCTCTATTGTGTCTATTCAACGAACCAATTTGATTTGGGGTGAATTGTTACGCCTAGACACTCTCTAAATTGCGGTGAAATGGGGGCTGAACAGGCCTTCTAACAGCATAAACGGTCTCTATTTCACCGCAACTCAGAGGGATTGCATTACTGGTAGCGCAGGCACTCCACGGGGTCGAGTTTTGCTGCCCGGCGGGCGGGGTAGAAGCCAAAGATGACGCCGATGCCGACGGAGACCGCAAAGGCCAGCAGTACCGTGGCGATCGAAAAACTCGGCGTAATGGTACCGCTGGCACCGAGCTCGCCAAGCACGCCGGAACCCGCGGCGAACATCGCTAGACCCCAGGCAAGCAGGTAGCCAATCAGGATACCCAGCAGGCCACCGGTGACGCACAGCGCCGAGGACTCGGCCAAAAACTGTGCGGTGATATCGCGACGACTGGCCCCCAGGGCACGGCGAATACCGATCTCGCGGATGCGCTCAGTCACGTTGGTGAGCATCATATTCATAATGCCGATACCGCCGACAAGCAGCGAGATACTGGCGACAGCACCCATGATGAGCGAGAACGCGCCCATAAAGGAGTTGAGTGCATCGATGGCACTTTTCATAGAGGTTGCCGATACACTGTCGTACTCATCGTCCTTCGCGATGCCCTTCATCGCGCACACCTTGGACTCAATCGTCTTGCATAGCTCATCCACGTCTGTACCCTCGGTGGCGAGCATCGTTACGCTGGGGAAAGAGGGGTTCTCGTCGCCAAAGAGGCCCGAGATGGTCTCGCGCGGCATGTATAGCGTGAGCGAGCCCATGGAGTCGTTGCCGCCATCAATCACGCCGACAATCTGCACCTCGCCGTTCGAAACCTTGATGGTCTTGCCGAGCGCTTCCTGCTCGTTGCCGTACAGCTGATCCGCGCCTCCACGGCTGATGAGCGCCACGCGTGCGCCAGATTGGGACTCGGCCTTGGTGTAGGTGCGTCCCGCGACGAGCTTGCTGGCGCCCACCGCGTCGAGCATGTCGCTATCGACACCCTGTGCCATGACGGTATAGCTTTTGTCACCGGCCTTGTACTCGGTATAGGCGCTGTCCACGATGCCGATCTGCTCGATTTGCGGCACCATCTTGCGAAGCTTCTCAATGTCCGACTCGGTGAGCTCTTGCGACGAATAAATCTGCACCATACGCGCGGCGTTGAGGCCCAGGCTGTTGACCAGGCTGTTTTGGATACCGCCGATAAGCGAGGTCATGGCGATGACCGAGGCAATGCCAATGACGATGCCCAGGATGGTAAGTAGGCTTCGTCCCTTATTGGCCTCGAGAGAGTGAAGGGCTTCTTGGATAAGGTCGCGCGTGCTCATGCCATCACTCCTTTCGGCGGGATAATCGGGTCGGTGATTGTGGGCAGGCTATCTACGGCGTTGCGCAGGGTCCGCGGCGCATGTGGAATATACGCGCCGTCGTGAATGCGACCGTCGCGGATGGTCACGGCACGGTCGGCCTCGGCGGCGATGCCGGGGTCGTGCGTGATGAGTATGATGGTCTTGCCGCGTTCCTGGAGTTTGTGGAAGGTCTCCATCACGAGCGCTCCGGTGGCGGAGTCCAGGTTTCCCGTCGGCTCGTCCGCCAGGATGATGGGCGGGTCGTTGACGAGGGCGCGCGCGATGGCCACTCTCTGCATCTGTCCGCCCGAGAGCTCGGAGATGCGGTGGTCCCAGTGGTCGACCGGCAGCGTGACGGCTTGCAGCGCATGGACGGCGCGCATCTCACGCTGAGCTCGCGGCACGTTGGTGTACGACAGCGGCAGCATGACGTTTTCGATGACCGATAGGCGTGGCAGCAGGTTAAAGCTCTGAAAGACAAAGCCGATGCTCAGGGCGCGGACTTCGGTGAGCTCGTCATCGTCAAGCTCGGCCACGTTGAGCCCTTGCAGGTAGTAGTCGCCTGCGGTTGGCTTATCCAGGCAGCCGAGGATGTTCATGAGCGTCGACTTGCCCGAGCCCGAGGGGCCGGTGATGGCCACAAACTCGCCCGGATTTACCGCAAGGCTCACATTGTGCAGGATATGGGCGCAGCCGGCCTCGCTCTCAAAAATGCGATGCACGTTGCGGATGTCGATGACGGGGCGCATTACATGCCCTCGTCGGCAGGCATGCTGCCGGAGTCGCCGCCGTCGGCCGTCATGCCTGCGCCGGAGTCGCCGCCATCTGCCGACACGCCCGAGCCATTGTCAATCTTGAGGATGTCTCCGTCGCGAAGCTTGGTGACTGGTACATTGGGGTTTATTTCATTGCCCTGGTCATCGCGCTTGACCTGCGTTTTGCCGACCACGGCGTCGTTATCGTTTTGGGTCACGACGGTCACCTTTACGCGTCGGGTCTGTTTGCCCTCACCGTCGGTTGCCACATTGACGTAATAATGCTCGCCGTCCTCGGTCATGAGCGCCATGGTTGGCACCATCACGACGTCATCGAGCTGTTCGGTCACCACCGAGACCTCGGCGGTCATGCCCGGCTTGAGGCGCGCGTCGGGCGCTTCAATCAAAATGTCGACGTTAAAGGTCACGCTGCCGCCGCCACCGTTGGCTTCGGAGTTTGCCACCGAGGCGATCGCTGTGACCGTTCCCTGGCTCACGATATCGGGAAACGCAGGATAGGTGACGTTGGCGCTCTGCCCAACGGCGATTTTGGCGATGTCCTTTTCGCCCACCTGCACGGTCACCTTCATCTTGGACAGGTCGGCGATCTGCATGCACTGCTTGCCGCCGCTCGTATCGCTTTCGCCCATGATCATGCCGCTTGTTACCGTGGCACCCACCTTGGCGTTGAGCTCCACGATGCTGCCCGAGCTCGGCGCCGTAACCGTGCGCCCGGCGGCCTTGGCGTTCGCCTGATCGAGGTTTGCCTGGGCTGAGGCGAGGCTGCGCTGTGCGGCCGATACGGTGTTCGTGTCAGCGGACGCAGCGGAGGCGCCTGCCGTTGCGGCGGAAGCTCCATCGACATCCGTCGTTGGGGTGGCCTGCGCGGCAGCGACGGCTTTCTTTGCGTTGGCGAGGTCTTCCTGAGCGGCTGCAACTGCACGCTGCGCCTCGGCAACGTTGCGATCGAGCTCGTCGTTCTTAATGGTCATAAGCACGTCGCCCTCGTTGACGGATTGGCCCGGCTGAACGTTGATCGAATCGACCGTGCCGTCGACAGAAGGGGAGACCACTGAGGATGAAATAGGCTTGAGCTGGCCTTTCGCCTCGACGGTCGTGGTAAACGTGCCCTCAGTCACCTTATCGGTCACAGGCCCGCTGGCGCCCTGCGGCTGCGCATTGATAAGCAGGGTTGCGACAATGGCAATGAGCGCGATGGCACCCACGACGCCGGCGGCAATACCGCGGCGAATCAGCTTTTTGCGTCGGCGCTCGGCACGTTTTGCCTTGAGCTTGGCGTATGCCTCTTCGTCGGAAATCTCGGCCATATCGCTCGGGCGGTCGTATTGCGAATCGGCATGCGCGTTTGTAATCAAAGGAATCGTTTCGGTGGCACCTTCGGGCGCGCGCTCGGTATCATCCGGGCCCGGGGTGATCTTGGGGACATTTGGCATAGCGTCTCCTTTATAGAAAGAACTTTGATAAGTATATACGCCCACCGGTTGGGGCGGGCGCATAGGACGGTTTCTTTCGGAACTGTTAGATTGGTCGCAGCAGTTCCACGTTGTATGAATGCGCGCGTTGCACTACGAGTGGACAACCACGCACAGGCCGACTTTGATGCAGTCGTGAAGTGCTTTGGCGTCGGCCAGGCGCAGGTTGATGCAACCGTGGCTGCCACACCACTTGTACGACTCGGCGTTATCGAAGCTCTTGTCGTTTTGCCAGGTGGCGTCGTGGAAGCCGATCATGTTGCCCTCGAACGGCATCCAGTAGCTCACCGGGCTCTCGTATTTGGGCTTTCCGGTCGCGGGGTCTTTGGCACCGATGAGCGTGCTTGCGCCGTCGTTGCTGTTGATCTGCCACACGCCCTCCGGGGTGGCGTCCTCGCCGGGCAGGCCCGAGATAAAGTTGGCCTCCCACACGATATTGCCGTTCTCGTCGTAGTAGCGCGCGTGCTGCTCGGACAGGTCGACGTCGATATAGGCCTTCCAATCGGGTTCGCCCTTGGCGGTAAACGTGTCGGCCTTCTTTGAGTACGAAATTTCGATATCGCCGGTCTGCTTGTTATTGATAGCGTCCTCGATCTGCTTGGCGAGCGCGTCGCTGTCGATGGACCAGCCAAAGTCGCCGCCCTCGACAGCGCACTGCTTGCCGTCGGCGCGTGTCCACCAGCGGGTGGAGCCCACGGTGTTAAAGCCGTTGGCGAACTCGGCGGCCCAGCTGCTGATCTGCGAAGTATCGAGTGTGGGCTTGGCCGGATCGGCAAAGCTGATCCACTGTAGCACCGAGCTGCCGTCCACCTTGCCGGCATCATTGCCGTTGAGCTTAAGGGTCACGTTGACGCCCAGGAAGTTGTTGGCGGCATCGCATGCAGCCTGAATCTGGTCGTCGGTGAGGGTGCCGTTGAGCGGTTCGTAGGCGTCGTTGCCGATCTTGGTGATATCGACGTTCTCGGCGAGTGACGCGAGCTCGATCTCGGCATATTTGATGACATGCTCACGGTTGAGCTTCTCGTTGGATCGGGCCTTCTCGACGGTGAACTTGCCGACTTTCTCGTCATAGGAGCTGGTGGCCTCGAAGGTTCCCGAGCGGCCCTCGTTGAACTCGTCGATGGCGCCGCCCAGGCCCTCCTCAAACTGCTTTTGGTTAAAGGCATCGGAGAGCATGGACAGGTCGACGTCCTGTTTCAAGTCGATCGAGCCGTTCTTGGTGGCGCTATCGGTTTTCCCGCCGAGCGACGCGATGAGGCGCGATGGCCACAGCAGCGGCTCGTTTTTGCCGATAATCTCGTGGGCGGCTTTCTCGCCATCGACGATGGGATCGTCGGACTCGGGCTGGTAGGTCCAGCTAAAGTTGTCGCCCGACACGGTGAGCTTGTAGTGCTTCCATGCCGAGTTGACCTTGGTGGCTGACGAAGATGCGTTAGAGAGCGAGATGTCGACGCCGGCGATGGTGGTGTTGGGGTAAGCGACCTGCGAGAACGCCACGACGCCTACGATGTAGACGATCGCGACGAGGCCGAGGACGACAAAGAGGGCCGTCTTTCCGCCCGACGTGCCGCTCTTGTTGGTGCGCTTGTCCGCGGGCCCGCGATTGTTTGCCGCGCGATTGTGCGAAGGGCCCTGCGTGGGGGCGCCACCTTGTGCGGGACGCTGCTGATATTGTTGATGCGGCTGGTATTGACGCTGATTCGGGCGTTGAGAGGCATTGGACGGGCCGCGTTGTTGGCTGTGAACCGGCGCGATGGGGCGCGGCGATTGGACGCCGCCAGTATGTCTACTGGGCTGTTGCGGATCGGGAATCATGTTGCTGCGGTCGATTTGCGACATCGTATATATTTCCTTCGAGTTTCGCCTTTCGGCTCATCGTGTTTTATCTGGGCTTGCATTATAGCGATTAGCCTGTTGTTTGTGGTGCGGAAACAGTATCGGTTTGGAGAAGTTTACCTATCCGCATACGCCACATTTGGCGCAGGCAGAAAGCGCGGCCGGGGCTTGAGCGATACCGCCCTTGGCCGTCTCGCGCAAGGTTGCCGGCAGGGCGTGGCCTACCGAGAGCATCACATGCGCCATCTGGTCAAACGGCACCAGGCTCTTAATGCCGGCGAGCGCGAGCTGGGCCGAGCTAAAGGCCGCGGCCACGCCGATGGCATTGCGGTTTTGGCACGGCACCTCGACCAGTCCGCCCACGGGGTCGCAAACGAGGCCTAGCAGATTGCTCAGCGCGATGGAACTGGCGTCGAGTGCCTGTTCGGGGGTGCCGCCGAGCATCTGCACCAGCGCGGCGGCGGCCATGGCGGCGGCACTTCCCACCTCGGCCTGGCAGCCGCCTTCGGCGCCGGCGACGCAGGCGCTCGTGGTGAGGTTGAGGCCGATGGCGGCGGCACAGTAGAGGGCGTCCATGATCTGCTCGTCATCGAGCTGCAGATGCTCGGCCAGCGCCAGCACGCAGCCGGGCACGACGCCTGCGGAGCCCGCCGTAGGGGCGGCAACGATCACGCCCATGGTGGCGGAGCGCTCGAGTACGGCCATGGCACGTGCCACGGCTTCGGTCTGGACGGCGCCCATCAGGCTTGCGCTCAAATCGTTGCGGCCGGTGGCATCGACGAGTTTGGCCTCGCCGCCGATAAGTCCGCCGAGTGATCGCTGCGGACTGGTGATGGGGGTCGTGGTCTCCTCGCGCATGACGTCGAGGACGCGGCGCATGGCGGCGACGGCGTGGGCCTCGCCGGTCAGGCGCGCCTCGCGCACGGCCATGACGGCGCCGATGTTGAGGCCGAGTTCGGCGCAGGCGTCGAGCAGCTGTTCGCCGTCATCGAAGATCTCCTTGGCCGAGACGCCGGGTGAGAGCGATGATGCCGAGCCGGGGAGCTCAATAAAGGTGGCGTAGTCGACGTTGTCGAGTTTACGCAGCATGGGAATGACGGTGTCGTCGGGCGTGCCGTCGGTCTCAAAGACGGAGTAGGCCTGGCCGCCCACCTCGGTGCGGTAGGTGCGGCAGAAGGCGATATTCACGTGTGCGTAGGCGAGCAGGTTCGTGAGCGCGGCGAGTACGCCGGGGACGTCGTGGTGCGCCACGAAGAGCGTGGAGTACATGCCCGAGATGTCGACGCCGACGCCGTTGATGCGGCTGATGCGCATCTTGCCGCCGCCGAGGCTTTCGCCGCGGACCTGCGCTGTGGCGCCCGTGTCGTCGACCATGTCGATGTCGACGGTGTTGGGGTGGATGGAGGCGTCGTCGCCCTTGATGTCAAAGTGATAATCGAGGCCCTGCTTGCGTGCGAGGTCGAAGGCCTGCTTGATATTCTCGTCGTCGGTGTCGAGGCCCAAGATGCCCGCGACGAGCGCGCGGTCGGTGCCGTGGCCGCGGTAGGTGTGGGCAAAGGAATTCCATAGGCCAAAGGTAACCTTGGTGATGCGGCCCTCGAGCAGGCTGGCGGCCACCTGTGCGCACCGCAGGGCACCGGCGGTATGCGATGAGCTGGGGCCGACCATGACGGGGCCTAAGATCTCGAATGCCGAGGTCGTAGCTAGTGTTTGCGGCTTGCCTGCCATGGCTGCTCCTTTGCCTTGTCTCGTCGTCCCGAGGGGCGGGGCATAAGGTCGCCTGCTCGGACAGTCCTGCTCGCACGGAGAGCACATTAAGCGCTCTCCGGCTCGTGCGGAACTCGCGATCGACCAAATACCAAATTCCTCAGAACTTAGGATACATGGTAGTGGTCATGTTGCAGCAAAATTCATTAGCTGGGGACGTGCCGGTAAAAGTAGATATTTGGGACATGCCTTAAAATCTACTTTTTTGCGCTCGGCGCGGTAGATTTTAAGGCATGTCCCAAATATCTACTTTGGATTGCGAACAAGAAAGGGGGCGCCGGATTATCTCCGGCGCCCCCGCATGGCGTAGCTGTGACCGTTTACTTACAGGCCGCAGGCTGCTTTGAGTTCTTCGACTCGATCGGTCTTCTCCCAGGTGAAGTCGGCGTCTTCGCGGCCAAAGTGGCCGTAGGCTGCCGTCTTCTCAAAGATCGGTCGGCGCAGGTCCAGGTCTCGGATGATTGCGCCCGGGCGCAGGTCGAAGGTCTTCTCGACGGCCTCGACGATCTTGTCTTCGGCAACATGCGCGGTACCGAAGGTGTCGACCATGATAGACAGCGGCTTGGAAACGCCGATGGCGTAGGCCAGCTCGACTTCGCAGCGGTCGGCCAGACCGGCGGCGACCACGTTCTTTGCGACCCAGCGCGCGGCATACGCGGCGGAGCGGTCGACCTTGGTGCAGTCCTTGCCGCTAAAGGCGCCGCCGCCGTGACGGCCGTAACCGCCGTAGGTGTCGACGATGATCTTGCGGCCGGTGAGGCCCGTGTCGCCCATGGGGCCGCCAACGACAAAGCGACCGGTGGGGTTCACATAGATGTCGGCGTTGTCCCACGGCATGTTCTCGGCGGCCATGACGGGAGTGATGACGTGCTCGGTGAGGTCGGCCTTGATCTTGCCCATGTCCTCGATCTCGGCGGCGTGCTGCGTGGAGATGACGATGGTCGTGACCTCGACGGGCTTGCCGTCCTCGTAGCGCACCGTGACCTGGGTCTTGCCGTCGGGGCGCAGGTAGGGCAGGGTTCCGTCGTGGCGCACGGCAGCCAGGCGCTCGGCCAGGCGGCTCGCCAGGTAGTGCGGCATGGGCATGAGGGTCTTGGTCTCGTTGGAGGCATAGCCAAACATCATGCCCTGGTCGCCGGCGCCGATCAGGTCGATGGGGTCGGTGGTGGCGCCGGTCTGGGTCTCGAAAGACTCGTCGACGCCCTGGGCGATATCGGGCGACTGCTCGTGGATGAGGTTCATGACGCCGCAGGTATCGCAGTCAAAACCGAACTTTGCGCGGTTGTAGCCAATGCGGCGGATAACGCCACGGGCAATCTCCTGCACGTCGACGTAGGCCTGGGTGCGGATCTCGCCGGCAACGATGACGGTACCGGTGGTCACGAGGGTCTCGCAGGCGCAGCGGACGTTCTCAACGTTGGCGGGCACGCCGTTGGGCGCAATGTAGCCCTGCTCCTGCAGCTCTATTTCTTTAGCGAGGATTGCGTCGAGGACGGCATCGCTGATCTGGTCGGCGATCTTATCGGGATGACCTTCGGTCACCGACTCCGACGTAAATACAAAGGATCCGTGTTGGGGTGGGATGGAACGAAGTTCTTCTGGCATGATAGCCCCTTTCAAAATACGTGTCCCGGCGACCGTTACCATTCCGCCGAGCTCTCTATGCAAGGGCACATCATAGCGCGTAAATCATACATTCACACCCTTTCCGCACCTACTCATTGGGGACAGACTTAAATGACCAGCCTTACTCATTGGGGACAGACTTAAATCAATGCAGCACTTGGGGACACTCCTGTTCGGCCAGCTCCGAAGAGTGTCCCCAACGACTACTCATTTAAGTCTGTCCCCAATGACTGGGTCGGTGCCCTTTGTGCGGAGGTTGCTTTGTTGCTTTATACTGATGCGGTTAGACATCCATCCTGCAATCGAGGAGATTTTCATGGCATCAGACGTTCGCGTCCGCTTTGCACCCTCACCGACGGGCAAGCTGCACATCGGCGGCGCCCGCACCGCTATCTATAACTGGGCTTTCGCCCGTGCAAACGGCGGCACGTTCATCCTGCGCATCGACGACACCGACCCCACCCGTTCCACCGATGAGAACACGCAGATCATTCTGCGCGCCATGCGTTGGCTGGGCTTGGACTGGGACGAGGGCCCCGAGGTGGGCGGCGACTATGGCCCCTACGCCCAGACCGATCGCCTGGACCTGTACAAGCAGGCCGCCCAGAAGCTCTGGGACGAGGGCAAGGCCTATCCCTGCTTCTGCACCAAGGAGCAGCTCGACGCCGACCGCAAGGCCGCCCAGGAGCGCAAGGACCCCTTTCAGGGCTATCAGCGCCGCTGCCGCGATCTCGATCCCGAGGAGGCACGTCGTCGCATCGAGGCCGGCGAGCCCTACGTCCTGCGCATCAAGGTGCCCGAGGACCGCGGTGACGTCGTCATCCACGACGCCGTCCACGGCGAGGTGACCTTCGACGCCAAGGAGCTCGACGACTTCGTCATCTTCCGCTCCGATGGCACGCCCACGTATAACTTCGCGACTGTCGTCGATGACGCCATGATGAAGATTACCCACGTCATCCGCGGCGACGACCATCTGTCCAACACCCCGCGCCAGGTTATGGTCTACGAGGCCCTCGGCGCGCCCGTGCCCACATTCGCCCACATCTCCATGATCTTGGGTGCCGACGGCAAAAAGCTCTCCAAGCGCCACGGCGCCACCTCGGTGGAGGAGTACCGTGACGCCGGTTATCTGTCCGACGCTTTCGTCAACTATCTGGCGCTGCTCGGCTGGTCGCTCGACGGCGAGACCACGATCATCCCGCGCGATGTCCTGGCCAGCAAGTTCTCGCTCGACCGCATCTCCAAGAACCCGGCGACCTTTGACCCCAAGAAGCTCGACTGGGTCAATGCCGAGTACATCAACGGCATGTCCGATGCTCAGTTTGCCGACGAGATCATGGTCCCCGAGCTGCACGAGGCGGGTCTCATCGAGGGTAATGTCGAGTACGGCGAGGATTGGATCGATGCGCTTGCCGCCATCGTCAAGCCGCGCACCAAGATGCCGGCTGACGTCGTGACCGTCGCCGCTCCCATCTTTGCTACGGCCGAGACACTCGAGTATGACGAGAAGTCTGTCAACAAGGGCCTGGCCAAGGAAGGCATGGGTGCCATTCTGGATGCCGCCATGGCCGCGCTCGAGGGCGTGGGCGAGTGGACGGCTGCCAACATCGACGCCGCGCTTGAGCCGCTGCCCGAGCAGATGGACCTCAAGAAGCGCGTGGTGTTCCAAGCTGTGCGGGTCGCCGTCTGCGGCAACATGGTGAGTCCCCCGCTGGGCGAGACCATGGCGCTCGTCGGCCGCGACGACTGCCTGGCGCGCATCGACCGCGCCCGCACGATGGCGCTGTAGCAGCTGCGTAAACGCATGTATCCGAGCCCCGCTCACCACGAGTGGGGCTCTTGTTTCTAAAGACGTATGGGATGGGAGGTACAGGGGCCATGGCCGAGCAACTGTCCCTGTTTGGTTCGCCGGAACCGGAGGAAGCTCCGAAGTCCGCGGCCCCTGCTGCCGCCCCGGCGCAGCCCGAGCCCGCACCCATTGCCGCCTATGCGAGCATAGTCCTCGACATCCCGACTCGCGCGCTGTCCGAGCCGTTTGCCTACGGCATTCCGCAGTCACTCGCCAACGATGCGCAGATCGGTACCACCGTCCTCGTTCATTTTGGCAACCGTGCGGCCGCGGGCTACATCGTCGACATCGCGCCCGAGCTTGCCGGCCTGCAAGACAACGACGCTCTCGATCCCGCGCGTATCAAGCCTATCGAGGCCATCCTCAGCAAGCCGCTCTTTACCGCCGAGGCTGCACGCATTGCGCGATGGATGAGCCGCGAGTACGTCGCAACGCTTTCCGAGTGCCTGCGCCTGTTCTTGCCCCCGGGCGGAAGCCCGCGCGTGGTCAAGGGCAGTGACGGCGTGTGGACCGTTGAGCGCCCCGCCGTCAAACCCATCCAAAACCGCTGGGTCATGCTCACGCCCGAGGGTTTCGACTACACGCCGCCCAAGACAGCGGTCCGCCAGCGTCAGCTCATCGAGGCGCTCCAATGCGGCCCGGTCACGACGCGCGACCTCAACCTGCTCTACAACAGCATGTCGGCGGCCATTAAAGCGCTCGAAAAACGCGGCGCCGTGGTAGTGGAAGAACGCCGCGCCTGGCGTGGCTGCAGCGAGCAGACCACGCTGTCCTCGGCGAGCGGCAAGGCCCCGGTGGCACTCACCAGCGGTCAACGGCAGGCCCTCGTGCAGATTGAGCGCGCACGCCTGGACGCTCACGGTGATGTGGTGCTGGTCGATGGCGTCACCGGTTCCGGCAAAACCGAGGTTTACCTCTCCGCCATCGAGCGCGTGCTGGCGGCCGGCCGTTCGGCCTGCGTGCTCGTGCCCGAGATCTCGCTGACGGCCCAGACCGTCGGCCGTTTTCGCTCGCGCTTTGGCGAGACGGTCGCTGTGTTCCATTCGCGTCTTTCTGCGGGCGAGCGTCTGGACCAGTGGGATATGGTCGCCAGCGGTGCGGCCCGCGTGGTCGTCGGCGCCCGCTCGGCGCTCTTTTGCCCGCTCAGCGACTTGGGCCTCATCATCATCGACGAGGAGCATGAGACCAGCTACAAGCAGGGTTCCAGCCCGCGCTACCATGCGCGCGAGGTAGCTGCCGAGATAGCGCGGCGCTATCGGTGCCCGCTCGTGTTGGGCTCGGCCACGCCTTCTGCCGAGGCCCTCGATCGCTGCCGCCGTGGCACGTACAACGGTGCCACCTGGACGCGCGTCGAGATGCCCGAGCGCCCGGGGCGCGCCGTGTTGCCTACGGTTCGCATTGCCGATCTGCGCCGCGAGTTCGCACACGGCAGCCGCTCCATGTTCTCTAAACCGCTGATGAAAGGCCTCGAGCGCGTGGTCGAGCACCGCGAAAAGGCCGTGTTGCTGCATAACCGTCGAGGCTTTGCGCCGTTTTTGATGTGCCGCGAATGCGGCTGCGTGCCCACCTGCAACCACTGCTCCACCGCGCTCACGTATCACGAGCGCACGCACACGCTGCAGTGCCATACCTGCGGATCGTCCTGGCGTGTGCAGCCCTATCCGGCGCCCACGAGTCACTGTCCTAAGTGCGGCAGCCGCTACCTGGCAAAAATGGGGCTGGGCACGCAGCAGATCGAGGACGCACTGCACCAAATGCTGCCCGACGATGTCGCTATCATTCGCATGGACGCCGATTCCACGCGCGGCAAGGACGCGCACAAAAAGCTGCTCGAGCAGTTCGATGCCGCCGATTGCGCGGTGCTGCTGGGCACCCAGATGATTGCAAAGGGCCTCGACTTTCCCGAGGTCACGCTCGTGGGCGTGGTCAATGCCGACTTTGCGCTCAAGCTGCCCGATTTTAGAGCAGGGGAGCGCGCCTACGACCTGCTGGAGCAGGTGGCGGGTCGCGCCGGCCGCGGCGATCGCCCCGGCGAGGTTATTATCCAGACCTACCTGCCCGATGACCCGGTCATTCGCGCCGTCGCCGAGCACGACCGCTCGATCTTTACCGACTACGACTTGGACCAGCGCCGCGACGCCCTGTATCCGCCGTTCGTGCGCCTGGTCAACATTTTGGTATGGTCGAGGAACGCGGATGACGCGCAGGACTACATCGGTCGCATCGCGAAGCTCCTCAAGCGTCGCTGCCATGCAGCCGCTCCCGACTTTTTACGGGCGGGGAGCGCCGTGCCCCAGGTGCTTGGTCCGGCTTCGTGTGTAATCGAGAGAGCCAAGGACCGGTACCGCTTCCATCTGCTTGTTAAGTCACCGGTAGGGTACCATGTCTCTGATGATATCGACGCCTGCCTTAAAGAGGTGGGCTCCGTGCGCGGCGTGAGCGTGAGCGTTGACGTCGATGCCTATGATTTGATGTAACAACCCGAAAGGATGGCCATGGAAGCCAACGGAATCGTACTGTCGCCCGACCCTCGTCTACGCCAGGAGTGCGCCGTCATCGAGGAGATCACCCCGGCAATCGAGGCGCTTGCCGAGAAGATGAAGAAGATGATGTTCGAGAACGGCGGTTGCGGCCTGGCCGCCCCGCAGATCGGTGAGCTCATTCAGCTCGTCACCATCGACTGCGATTACAGCGACAAGAACGACTACGACCCGTACGTGCTCATCAACCCTGTCATTGTTGAGCAGAGCGACCATTTGGTGCCGTTTAGCGAGGGCTGCCTTTCCATCCCTGGCATTAGCTGCGAGATCGAGCGTCCCGATCATGTCGTCGTCGAGGCTTATGACCTGGATGCCAACCTGATTCGCTATGAGGCGACAGGCGACCTGTTCTGTGTGTGCCTGCAGCACGAGATCGATCACCTTCACGGCAATACCATGTTTGAGCGACTCAAGCCCATGCAGAGGATCAAGGCCGTCAAGGAATACCAGGACGCCCTGGCCCGCGGCGCTCGACCGGGCGAGACGGAGTAGGGCCCACCGTCCCCTTCCGCCGCAGGGCTTAGGTTTTGCTCCATGCTCAAACAGTCCTGCTCGCTCGAAGAGCACATTAAGTGCTCTTCGGCTCGTGCGGAACTGCGCGTGGAGCAATAACCTAAGCCCTGCGGCGGAAGGGGACTGCGTTTTCGTGCTTCGGTTCGCCCGGGTGCCGTTGGGCCAGGGATGGGCGTCTTTGCTGATAGGACTTTGTTGAGAGGGAGCTGCTTTTATTGCGGCTCTTTCTTTGGTTTTGGGTATATTTGTTCTTGTTGAATTGTTCTTGCGGCTGGGTTCGCTTGTGACCTGGAACGCTTTTTTGTAGCCGTCTCGGCTCGTTGTTGAGAGGAGACTAACTTTTATGCGTATTGTGTTTATGGGTACGCCTGATTTTGCTGTGCCTTCGCTGACTTCGCTTGTTGAGGCTGGTAATGATATTGCGCTCGTAATTACTCGTCCCGATGCTGTTCGCGGACGCGGTAAAAAGTTGGAGCCATCTCCTGTTAAGGCTAAGGCGCTTGAGCTGGGGTTTCCGGTCGTTGAGGCCAATCGTATGACGCCGGAGGTAGTTGAGGCGCTCCAGGCTGCGCGGGCTGATATTTTCTGTGTTGCTGCCTATGGCTGCATTTTGCCCGATGAGGTGCTGCATATGGCGCCGCTTGGAATTGTGAATGTTCATGCTTCGCTGCTGCCTCGTTGGCGTGGCGCTGCCCCCATTCAGCGTGCCATTCTTGCTGGTGATGAGCTTGCTGGCGTTTCTATTATGCGTATTGGGCATGGCGTGGATACGGGCGCTTATTGCGCCCAGGCGTCTACCTCGGTTGCCGATAAGCATGCCGAGGCGCTCACGATGGAGCTTGGCGAGCTGGGCGGTAAGTTGCTTGCCGATACGCTTCCCTCGCTTGCCGATGGCTCGGCTGTTTGGACCGAGCAGGATGAGTCGCTTGTCACCCATGCTGCCAAGATTTCCAAGCAGGAGATGCGTCTGGATCCGCAGATGTCTGCGCTTGATTGCGTGCGTCATGTGCTCGCTTCGTCCGATACCGCGCCCGCCCGTTGTGTGATTGCCGGCAAGTCGGTTCGCGTACTCGATGCTGCGCCGGCTGATATGTCGCTTGCCGAGGGCGCTGTTGCCATCAAGAGTAAGCGTGTTTATCTGGGCCTTTCCGACGGTGCGGTTGAACTGCTTGAGGTTAAGCCCGATGGCAAGCGTGCCATGGCCGCTTCTGCTTGGGCTGCTGGCCTGCAGGGCGCCGATCTTAGGTGGGGTGTGCTGTCATGAGCAAGTTGTCTCCTGCGCGCAAGCTTGCGCTCGATGTGTTGATGGAGGCCGATCGCCGCGGTATGTACGCACGCGACGTGTTGTCTTCCCGTGCTTCTGCCAAGGCCATTGACCAGCGCGATTCTGCTTTTGCCGCACGTTTGGCGCTCGGTGTTGCCGCTACGCAGGGCATTTTGGATGAGTTACTCGATCAGTTTTTGGATAAGCCCAAAAAGGTCTCGCCGCGTGTTCGCATGGCGCTTCGTATTTCGGCCTTCGAGATGCTCTACCTGCATACCCCGGGTCGTGTTGCCGTGAGTCAGGGTGTTGAGCTGGTGCGCAGCGGTGCTAAGTCTGCCGCGGGCCTGGCTAACGCGGTGCTGCACAAGGTTGCGGACAACGTTGAGGACTTTGCCACGGCATCCGACGTGGATGAGTCCGAGCGCCGTTTGGTTCGCCTTTCGCGTTTGATGGGTCTTCCTCGCTGGCTGTGCGCTCGTATTATGGCCTCGTTCGATACGCCCGAGGGCGTGCTCAACTTTGCCGGCAATCTGGCGCCTGCTCCGCTTGCACTGCACAAGAATGCGTTTGCGACTAAGGCCGACCCGTATATCTCACAGCTCGTTGCACCTGTCTTCCCGGGCTGCCATGCTCCGGTCGATGCGCAGGTCACAGTTGCATCGGGCGTGTTTGAGCGTGCCGCCGCGGTTGCCTCGGACCTCAACGCTCAGCTTGTCGCTACTGCCGCAACGCGTCCCGGTCGTTGCCTGGAGATTGGCGCCGGTCGCGGCACCAAGACCTATGTGATGATGTGCCAGTCCAAGCGCGCCGGGTATGATCGTCAACACACCGCGCTCGATCTGCACGATCGCAAGTGCGATCAGAATCTCGCGCGCCTTCATCAGGCGGGTATCCCGGGCGTCCGTACGGTCTCGGGCGATGCTTGCGAGCTCAATGAGGTGCTCACGTCCTTTGACGCCATGCTTGGCGAGCTTGCCCTGTTCGACACGGTGTTTATCGATGCGCCGTGCTCTGGCACCGGCACCATGCGCCGTCATCCCGAGATACCGTGGCGTCTGACCGAGGACGACGTTACGGCTAAACTGCCTAAGCTGCAGCTGACGATGCTCAAGGAGGCAGCCGCGCGCGTGGCTGCCGGCGGTGAGCTTATCTATGCCACCTGCTCGGTTTTTGATGAAGAGAACACGCAGGTCGTGGATGCCTTCCTAGCCTCTTCCGAGGGCGCCGGCTTTACCGTGGCGCCGCTCTCCGAGGCCCAGATTCTGCAGCTCCCCGAGTACGATTACGCCAAGAACCTCGTCACCCTGCGCCAAAACGCTCGAGGCCTCTTCCAAAGTGTGCCCGTTAATGCGGACTCCTACGACGGCCACTTCTGCGCCAGGTTAATCCGCAAACAGTAAAAAAGTTGCGGTGGAATAGTTCCTGTTTGACCGATAATCGGGCTTATTTAGGAACTATTTCACCGCAAGTTAGAAGTCGGCTTGGGTAGATGATTGGGGACGGGGCTGGCTGATTCCTGTTAGTGGCTGTGCGGGCAGTTGGCGCAGCAGCCATTTGTGGCGTTGGTGCTGGAGCCGCCACTGCGCTGGTCGGTGTTGTAGAAACCGCTGCCGTCGAACTTAATACCGCTGGCCGAGAACGTTTTTGTCGCCGGAGCGCCGCAGCTCGGGCACACGACCTCGGGAGTCTCGGACATGGGGTGCTCAACCTCAAACACGTTGCCGCAGCTCGTACACTTGTAATCGTAGCGCGCCATAGTACTTCCTTTTCAGCACAAAGCGGGCAGATCGCTCTGCCCGCAAAAATTCAAACAGCTGTAACTGTACCCTATATCGGGGGTTTTATCACGCTTCGCCCCAGAATCTATGGGTGTTGCGCAGGAGCTTCGCAGTTTTCTCTTCGGCCGCCGCAATGTCGGCCTCCTGCGCCTGCCATGTCCAGTTGCCCGTGGCGACACCCGGCACATTCATGCGCGCATCGTCGCCTTGCCCCAGTACATCCTGCAGCGGCATCATCACAAGCGGAGCATTGCTTGCAAGCGCGTCGCCCATCAGCTTGCCGGCAAGCTCCTTGCCGCTCGGCTCGTCGCCGCCCGCAAAGGAGCGCGTGCACCAACCGGCGAGCGTCGATGTGTCGTGCGTCGAGGTATATAGAATCTTGCCCGGCGTGGGATACACGCCGTTGCGGACGTCGTAGTCGCTAAACTCCAGTACGTCCATGCCGGGGAAACCGCAGGTCGAAGCCATCGCGCGAACGCCGGGCGTCAGGTAGCCCAGGTCCTCAGCGATAAAGTTGAGCGGCCCCAGCTCGTCATAGGCAGTTTGGAACAGATCCTTGCCCGGACCCGCCAGCCAGCGGCCGTCGGCGCAGGCCTTACCTGCGGGAATGCTAAAGTAGCTATGGAATCCTAGGAAGTGGTCCAGGCGCACGCGGTCGTAGAGCGAGAACGCGCGACGCAGACGGTCCATCCACCAGCGGTAACCGTTCTCCTTCATGCGATCCCAGCGGAAGGTGGGGTTGCCCCACACCTGGCCCTCGGGCGCAAAATTGTCAGGCGGCGCGCCAGAAATCTCAATCGCCTTGCCGGTATCGGACAGCCAGAAGTTCTCGGGCTCGCTCCACGCATCGGCCGAATCATCCGAAACATACATAGGAATGTCGCCGATAACCTCGATGCCCTTTTTGTGCGCATAGTTCATGAGCTCGCACCAGGCTAGGTCAAAGCGGTACTGCATGTACGCCTGCAGCTCCGCCTCGTCGTGGAAACGCTTGTCGTCAATCAGATGCTCGTTGTAGCGCGCGACATCGGCCGGCCAATCGTGACGCGATTCGCGCTCAAAGTATTTCTTAACGGCCATGTAGACGCAGTACTTCTCGAGCCAATCGGCATTGCGATGTTTAAACGCCGTGTAGAGCGGGTCTGCATCCTCACCGCCACGGGCCTTCCAAGTCTCAAAGTCGGCCGCCAGCTCCTCATGGTTCTCGGGCAGCAGGTCAATATTGCCCGCAAAGGCCGAAGGCCCAGCGTAAGGGGAGCGGAAGAAGTCCGTCGGGTTGACGGGCAGGACCTGCCAGTAGCGCATGCCCATAGCAGCCAGATGGTCGATAAAGCGACGCGTGGGTACGCCGATCGTACCCGGCTTGCCATCGTCAGTCGGTACCGAGGTGATATGGCACACGACGCCCGCGCCGTGATCGAGCGGCTCCTGCAGGCGCTGCTCGGCATGGTGATAGATGATTGACGAGCCCAGCGGATACAGATCGAGCGTGACCGTACCGTTGTGGATCTCGCACTCGTGACCGCTGATCACGTCACTCGCACATTCGTCGAGCGCCGGAATCGTCGCACGGTGCGAATTGCGCAGGCTGCGGTTGATGATAACCGTCGCGGACTCGCCATCCTTGCCCGTGCGGTTGTATGCCAGAACCTCGTCGTTGAGCGCGAAGGCCTTGATCTCGCCGTCGATCATAAATGGCAGTGCGCGGCGTACGGCGGAGGCGTTCTTGACAATAGCCAGTGTGTCGAAGTCGTGCAGTTGGTCCTTGGTCGGCAGGGTGCGGCGGTTGCCCGGATCGGTGAGGCCCTCAAGGCCGTACTCGTCGCCGTAGTAGATCGAAGGCACGCCGGGGAAGGTCATCTGCATGAGTGTGGCGAGCCAAAAGCGGCTCTTGGCCAGTCCCATCGAGTTGTCGTCCAGGCGCCACTTGCTGCGCTCGCACTCGGGCAGCTGCGACTCGTCGGGGCCGCCGCCGAGCACCGAGATGATGCGCGGACGGTCGTGGCTCGAAAGCAGATTGAGCGCGCAGGACAATGCCTCGCTCGGGTAGTTCTCGCGCAGGGTCTCGATATCCTCGGCGGCCTCGTAGGCGTTCTTGTAGCCCATCAAAAAGCCGATGACCATGTCGCGGAAGGGGTAATCCATAGCAGAGTCCAGCTCGGAGCCCTGCAGGTAGCGGCGCAGATGGCCGTAGCTAATCTTGTTGGAGGCGTCTTCCCAGACTTCACCGAGCAACAGTGCGTCAGGCTTTTCGGCAAGTACGGCCTTCTTGATCTCGGCCAAGAAGTCGTCGGAAAGCTCGTCGGCGACGTCCAGGCGCCAACCATGGGCACCGGCGCGCAGCCATTTGCGAATCACGCCGTCCTTGCCCAGGAGCTTCTCGCGCACCAGCTCGGACTTTTCGTTGATGGCCGGCATGTTGCCCACGCCCCACCAGCAGTCGTACGAGCCGTCTTCGTGGAAGGTAAACGCATCGCGCCACGGCGAATCCTCGCTCTGCCAAGCACCCACGCCGGGGTAGTTGCCGTAGCGGTTGAAATAGATCGAGTCGTCGCCCGTGTGGTTGAAGACGCCGTCCAGGATAATGGAGATGCCCAGCTTTTCGGCTGCCTGGCACAGCTCGGTAAAGTCTTGCTCGGTGCCCAGGATCGGGTCGATCTTGGAGTAGTCGGCCGTGTCGTAGCGGTGGTTGCTCGCGGCTTCGAAGATGGGGTTGAGGTAGATGGCCGTAAAGCCCAGCTCGGCGATGCGGGGCAGGTCTTCCTGGATGCCCTTGAGCGAACCGCCGTAGAAGTCCCAGGTCTTGATGGAGCCGTCTTCGGCGCGCTCGTACACGGGCGGCTCGTTCCAGTCCTCGACCATCCGGCGCTGAATGCCCTTACGTGGTTTTTCGAGTTCGGCCATTGTGCGCTCGCGCCAATGCTCGTCACGGGCGTATCGGTCGGGGAAAATTTGGTAGACCATGCCGCGCTCGTACCAAGTGGGGCGGTTCTCGCGGTGCTTATAGACGGTAATCTGGAAGGACGGCACCTCGGCGTAGTCGTAGGTTACGCCTTCGCCGCCGGTGCGCCCTTGCGGTGCGCCCAGGCGGACCTCGGGCTGACCTTCGATATTGCAGATAAAGCTGTACCACACAAGACACGGTTCAGCGCATTTGAGCTCGCCGGTAAAAATGCCATCGCCTTCGTGCTCCATCGGGATCAGGGTCTCGCCGACGTCATCGACCCAGGTACGCAGGGTGAGTGTTGCCTGGTTGGGATCGGCATCCTCCAAAATCACCGAGAGTGCAACGGAAGTTCCAGTGGTCACAGCGCCAAACGGAGTGCGAAACTGCGGAAGGCGGCTGTTGTGAATCAATCTCATAGTACGGTCCAGTTCAATAGAACCATGGCCTGCGGCCATGGGCTTTACGCACAAGATGTAAGTATATCTGTTGTACACTGAGCGTATAAACAACATCCGTTTACCATCGGCGAACGGTTGTCCTAGAAAATCGTTTTACCAACCGCAGTAGATTTTTGGGACATGCCTTAAAATCTACCTTTTAGCTCCGTCGGCATGCGAATCGTGAAAGGTAGATTTTAAGGCATGTCCCAAAAATCTACTGAGCAGAGGGCACCTGGTTGGGGCGCCCTCTTTTGCGTTGAGGATTGAGTTTTAATCGTCCGGATTAGCGGCGCTTGCGGGTGGCCGTTGCCTTGCGGACGGACGTCTTCTTGGACGGGGCCTTTTCCTTGACCTGAGCGGCGGGGGAGACCGTGGACTCCTTGGCAGACTCGGGCTTAGTCTCTGCCTTGGGAGTTGCGGCCTTTGCCGTTGTCTTCTTGGTTGCCGTCGTGCGCTTTCGCGTGGTGGTCTTGGCAGCGGGCTTGGCCTCGACGGTTGCCTCTGCCTTGGACTCGGCAGGCGTCTCCTCGACCTTGGCGGCCGCTTTGGGGGCAGCCTTCGTTGCGGTGGTCTTGGTAGCCGTCGCCTCCGTAGCTGTAGCCTTCTTGGCGGTCGCGGTCGTCTTCTTGGCAACAGTCTTTGCCAGAGCCTTAGCAGCCGGCTGGGACTCGGCGGTCTCGGCCTTTACCCCGGGGGTTGCCTCGACCTCGGCGGCCTTCTTGGTAGCGGCGGCCGTGCGCTTGCGCGTCGTCGTTTCCTTGGCAGCAGTCGTCTTTGCTGCGGCAGTCTTGGTGGCAGCGGCCTTGGTTGTCGTAGCCTTCCTGGCCGTCGTCTTGCGCGTCGTGGTTTTCTTGGCGGCAGGCTTCGCAGCCGGTTTATCCTCAGCCTCGGGAGCTGCCTCAACCTTCACCTCAGATTTAACCTCAACCGGTTTCTCCTCAGCCTTGGGCTCCTCAGCAGCAGCGGGCGCCTCAACAACCGGTTCGGCCTTGGGCTCGGGTTTGGCCACAACCTTGGGCTCGGCCTCAGCCTTTTCAGCCATAACCACGGGCTCGTCGACAACCGTCGCCGGCCTCTCAATCTCCGGATGCATAAAGAAATACAGGTCCAGATACTTGTCGGCCGAGCGCGTCCAGCTAAAGTCCTGGCTCATGGCCTGCGTGACCAGTTGGTTCCAGACATCGCGGTTGTCCCAGAACAGGCGCGCCGCGCGGAACACTGCGTCGCCCATCTCGTCGCCGTTAAAGTTATTAAACGAGAAGCCCGTGCCCTCGCCGGTAAACTCGTTATACGGGATCACCGTGTCCTTCAGACCACCGGTCTCGCGCACGATGGGCAGGGTGCCGTAGCGCATGGCGATGATCTGTGATAGGCCACAGGGCTCAAACTTTGAAGGCATCAGGAACATATCGGCGGCGGCATACATACGCTGCGACAGCGCAGGATCGAACTCGATGCGTGCAGCCATGGTGCCGGGGTACTTGTCCTGGAAGTAGCGCAGGCCGTCCTCGTAGTCGCTGTCGCCGGTGCCCAGCACCGCTACCTGCACGCCGCCGGCCAAAATACGGTCGAGCGCGTACATGACCAGGTCCATGCCCTTCTGGCGCGTCAGGCGCGTGACCATCACCATGAGCGGACGGTCGTCGCGCACCTCGAGCCCCAGCTCTTCCTGCAGCTTGGCCTTGCACACGGCCTTGCCAGAACGGTCCTCGACGGTGTAGTTGGCGGCAATGCGCTTGTCGGTCGCCGGGTCAAAGCCCGCCACGTCAATGCCGTTCAAAATGCCCTGCAGCGCATAGGATCGCTCGCGCAGCACGCCGTCCAGGCCCTCGCCAAACTCTGGCGTCTGGATCTCGCCCGCATAGGTGGGGCTCACCGTGGTGATGGCATCGGCATAGCGCAGCGCGCCCAGCATGTAGTTGATGCTGCAGGCGTCGCAACGCAGCTGCGAGGCGGCCGCCGGAATGTGCGCCACGCCCAGGATGTCCTCCATCACGGTGTCGCTAAACTGGCCCTGGAACGCCACGTTATGGATCGAGAACACGGTCTTGACGCGGTCGTACAGCGGCAGGCCCTGGTAGAACTCGCGCAAGAATACGGGAGCCAGTGCCGTCTGCCAGTCGTTGCAGTGCAGGATGTCGCACTCAAAGCCCTCGGGCAGGTGCTGCAGGCTCTCGGTGATAGCCTTGGAGAAGAACGCAAATCGCTCGCCGTCGTCAAAGAAACCGTACGGATAGTCGCGTGCAAAGTAGCGCTCATTGTCGATGAACATGTACGTGACGCCGTCGTGCTCGAGCTTCTCGAGCCCGCAGTACTCGCTGCGCCAGCCCAGGCTCACGTAAAAGTCGGAGAAGTGCTTCATCTGGGACTTGTACTCGTCCTTGATGGTGGCGTACTTGGGCACCATCACGATGACCTCGGCGCCGGCGCGCACAAGCGCCGCAGGCAGCGAGCCTGCCACGTCGCCCAGGCCACCGGTCTTTACAAACGGTGCGCATTCGGCCGAGGCAAACACGATCTGCATCTTTTTGCTGGAATCTGCCATATTGTCTCCCATGTTGCAATTCGAGAATAGCCGCCTGGCACAAACCGGGCGGCTATTCCACATGTTACGAGCGATGTCGCGGTGCCAACGTTAACGTGCGATGGTGGTATCAGATGTTAACGGGGCCTTGCCCAGCACCAGGATGTTCTCGGGCGTGCCGCGAAGCTCGGTGTTGGTGGGGACCACGTTGTTTTTGTCCAGAATGGCATTCTCGACGCGTGCGCCGCTCTTGATGATGCAGCTCTGGTTGATGATCGAGTTGGTCACCGAAGCACCTTCCTCAACCACAACGCCGCGCGACAGGATCGAGTTGCGCACGGTACCCTTGATGATGCAACCGGCCGAGATAATCGAGTTGCACGCGTGGCTGCCGGTCGCATAGCGCGAAGGCGGCACGTCGTGGGCCTTGGTCAGGATCGGGCGCTCGGGATCAAAGAGCTTGTCGGACACGGTCTGGTCGAGCAAGTCCATACTGCGGCGATACAGCGACTTCTCGCTAAACACGCCTACGACCTCGCCCTTGTACTCGTAGCTGCACACGTCGATGTTGCCAAAGTCGCCCTGGAGTGCCTCGAGCAGGTCCAGATAGTCGGCGGCCTGGTAGTGATCGATAATCTCGAGCAGCGTTTGGCGGTTGACGATGCAGCAGTCCATAGAGGAGTTGTCGCCGTACACGACGCCGGCGCTCACGCCCGTCAGGCGGCCGTTCTCGTTAATCTCGAGTTTGGTCTCGTCATCGATGTTGCGCGTAGCCTTGGAGTACACCACGGTCATCTGGGCACCGGAGTTCTCGTGTGCCTCGATGATGGTGTTGAGGTCCATGTTAAAGATGATGTTGGTGCCCATCATCACGACATAGGGCTTGTCCGAGCGCTGGAACAGCGTCTTGTTGGAGATGATGTCGCGCAGCAAAAAGCGCATGCCGCCCTTGGTGGTGCCATAGGCGTTACCCGGTACCAGGAACAGGCCGCCCTTCTTGCGGTCCAGACCCCAGTCCTTGCCCGAGCCCACGTGGTCGATCAGCGAGCGGTAGTTACCCGGCATGACAACGCCGACGGTCTTGATGCCGGCATTCATCATGTTGGACAGCGGAAAGTCGATCAGGCGGTAGCGGCCCAAAAACGGGACGGACGCGATGGGACGGTCCTTGAGCAGCACGCTGCCGTAGGTCGAGGAGTAGTTAGCGGTGATATAACCGATGGCCTTGCGATTGATCATCGGATCATTCCCCCTTCCCGATAACGACGTCATTTCCGATGACGGCCGTATCCTTGGTGGTATCGACAGAGCCGAGCTTCACGCCCTCTTCGACCGTGGAGTTCTCGCCCAAAATGGCACGGCAGATGTGCGCGCCGCTCTTAACGTGCGCGCCCGGCAGCAGCACGGAGTCCTCGACCACGGCGCGCTCCTCGATGATGACATCGGTCGAAAGGATCGAGTGGCGAGCGGTGCCGTAGATCTTGCAGCCGTTGGAGACCAGGCAGTCGTCCAGGCGGCCGTCCGGACCAATGTAGTGCGGCGGACGCGTGGTGATGTTGGACATGATGGGGAAGTTCTTGTCAAACAGATCGAACTCGGGGTTGTTGCCCAGCAGGTCCATCGAAGTCTCGTGGAAGCTGGCGATGGTGCCGACGTCCTTCCAAAAGCCGTGGAACTCGTAGCTGTACAGGCGCTTGTCCTCGCCGAGCAGCTTGGGGATGATGTCCTTGCCAAAGTCGTGGCTCGAGCGCTGGTCCAGAGCGTCCTCCTCGAGCGCCTCGATCAGCACGTCGGCCGAGAAGATGTAGATGCCCATGGACGCGAGGTTTGAATCGGGCTTCTCGGGCTTCTCGGTAAACTTAGTGATGCGGCCGTCATCGGGGTCGGTGGTCAGGATGCCAAAGCGGCTGGCCTCCTCCCACGGCACGGGCATAACGCTCACGGTGAGGTCGGCGTTGTTATCAATGTGCGTCTTGAGCATCTTGCGGTAATCCATGCGATACAGATGGTCGCCCGAAAGAATCAGGACGTACTTGGGGTCGTTGGCCTTGATGTAGTCGAGGTTCTGCGTAATGGCGTCCGCCGTGCCCGCATACCAGGCGCCACCGGTCTGTGTCTCGTACGGCGGAAGGATCGACACGCCGCCGTCACGGCTGTCCAGATCCCACGCCTCGCCGGAGCCCACGTAGGCATGCAGCAGGTAGGGACGGTACTGCGTCAGAACGCCCACCGTGTCGATGCCCGAGTTGGAGCAGTTGGAGAGCGAAAAGTCGATAATGCGGAACTTACCGCCAAAGCTAACCGCCGGCTTGGCGATCTTTTGGGTCAGTGCCCCCAATCGGCTGCCCTGTCCTCCTGCGAGGAGCATCGCGATGCATTCTTTCTTACTCATCGATTTCTCCTTCTGTCATCGATGTTTCTAAACCCGTTAGCGACGGGCGCGGCGCTCGGTCGCGCCCGTCGAGTAATACCGTGCGGCAAAGGGAACTCGCGCGCCTTTACGCGTGCCAGATCTCGTCGCGGTACTCGCGAATGGTGCGGTCGCTCGAGAACCAGCCGGAGGAGGCGGTGTTGAGCAAGGCCTTGCGGTTCCAAGTCTCCTGGTCGCCGTAGCTGTTCGTGAGCGCCTCCCAGGCGTCGACGTAGCTGCGGAAATCGGCCATGACCAGGTCGGGGTCGTTGTTGTTCATGAGCTCGTTGTAGATGCTCTCGAAGTTGCCCGAAAGACCCGCAAAGGTGTTGTCCCTGAGTTCGTCCATCACGCGGCCCAGGCGCTCTCGGTCGCCGTTGAGGGTATCCCACGCAAAGTAGCTGTTGGATGCCCAGAGCTGCTCGACCTCGGGAGCGGTCAGGCCAAAGATGGCCTCGTTCTCGCGGCCGGCCAGATCGGCGATCTCGATGTTGGCGCCGTCGAGGGTGCCCAGCGTAATGGCGCCGTTCATCATGAGCTTCATGTTGGACGTGCCCGAGGCCTCCTTGCCGGCCGTGGAGATCTGTTCCGAGATCTCCACGGCGGGGTAGATGAGCTGGGCGTTGCTTACGCGGAAGTTGGGGATAAAGCAGACCTTCATGACCTCGTTGACGCGGGCATCGTTATTGATGACCTCGGCCACTGAGTTAATGAGGCGAATGGTCTCCTTGGCAAAGGTGTAGCTCGAGGCAGCCTTGCCGCTAAAGATGAAGGTCGTCGGCGTCACGTGGAAGTTGGGATCGGCGATGCGACGGTTGTAGATATCCATCACCTTCATGATGTTCATAAGCTGGCGCTTGTAGGCATGGAAGCGCTTAACCTGAACATCGAAGACGGTGTTGGGATCGATGACCAGACCGGTCTCGGCCTTAACGTAGGCGGCCAGGCGCTCCTTGTTGGCGCGCTTGGAGGCACCCACGGCCTTCAGGAACTCGGTGTCGTTTTGGAAACTTTTAAGCTTCTCAAGCTCAAAGGCGTCCTTGAGCCAGCCGTCGCCAATGGCATCGGTGACAAGCTTGGCGTAGGTGGGGTTGGCCTCGGCAAAGAAGCGACGGTGCGAGATGCCGTTGGTCTTGTTGTTGAACTTCTCGGGCGTTAAGGCATAGAAGTCCTTGAGCACAATGTTCTTGATGATGTCGGAGTGGATCTTTGCCACGCCGTTGACGCTATGGCTGCAGATCACAGACAGGTTGGCCATGCGAATCTCGCCGTCCCACAGAATGGCGGTCTGGCGCAGACGCTCCTGCCAGCCCTCCTGCGTGGTATCGAATGACTCGTGCCAACGACGGCTGATCTCGTCGATGATCTGGTACACGCGGGGAAGGAGCTTGGAGAACGTGCCGATGGGCCACTTCTCCAGTGCCTCGGGCAGGATGGTGTGGTTGGTGTAGCTCACGACTTGCGTCACGATGTTCCAGGCGTCGTCCCACTCGAGCTTCTTTTCGTCAATCAGGATGCGCATGAGCTCGGGGCCGCACATGGCGGGGTGGGTGTCGTTGGTATGGATGGCAACAAACTGCGGCAGCAGCTCCCAGTTCTTGCCGTGCTCCTTTTCAAAGGTGTCGAGCAGGCTGTAGATGCCGGCAGAAACAAACAGGTACTCCTGCTTTAGGCGCAGCAGACGGCCGTGCTCGCCGGCGTCGTTGGGGTAGAGGATGGCGCTGATGGCCTCGGCCTCGGCGCGCTCTGCGTCGGCCAGGGCATAGTCGCCGCGGTTGAAGGCCTCAAGGTCAAAGTGCTCTTCGACCGGCTCGGCAGCCCAGACGCGCAGCTTGTTGACGGTCTCGCCGGCATAGCCCACCACGGGGATGTCATAAGGGACCGCCAGGATGTCCTGCGTGTCCACCGTGCGGTAGAACGTGCGGCCGTTCTCCTCAAAGCCCTCAACATGGCCGCCAAACTTAATGGTCACGGCCTTGTCCTGACGACGGACCTCCCAGGGATATCCGTGGGTGAGCCACTCGTCGGTGGTCTCCACCTGGCTACCGTTAACGATCTCCTGCTTAAACAGGCCGTAGCGGTAGCGCATGCCGTTGCCGTAGCCGGCGATGCCCTCGGCTGCCATGGAATCCAGGAAGCAGGCTGCCAGGCGGCCCAGACCACCGTTGCCCAGAGCCGGATCGGGCTCCTGGTTCTCGATGACGGAAAGGTCGAAGCCCATGTCGTCGAGCGCCTCGGCGACCATGTCGCGTACGCCAAAGTTGAGCAGGTAGTTGTCGAGCAGGCGGCCGATCAAAAACTCGATCGAGAAGTAGTACACGCGCTTCTTGCCCTCGGACACCACGCGGGCGTCGCTCTTGGTGGCAACGGTGCGGGCCTTCGCGGCCACGAGCTTGGCCAGGGCGTTAAAGCGGTCCAGATCGCTGGCGGCCTCGACGCTCTTGCCGCTGATGCTCATGACGGCATCGCGATAGAGCTCGGTAAACTCCTGCTTGTTGTCGAAGATCGTATTCATACGTTCCTTTCCCCCGGGGATGTTTCTCCCGGAACGGCTATGACTTGTATCCTACGCCCCGGCGGGGCGGGTTAATGCAGCGGTAACGGCTTTGTTACGCATTCTTGGCAGACGACTTAACAGAAACAGACTTGGCCTTGGTAACGGCCTTTTTGACGGCTGACTTCTTGGTTGCGCTAGCCTTAGCAGCGGGCTTTGCGGCGGCCTTGGCCTTAGCCTTGGCCTTGGTCGCGGTTGTGGCCTTCGTCTTGGCCGGAGCCTTCTTGGCAGCCGCGGGCTTGGGCTTCACCGAGGACGTACGCTTTTTGGGCGCAGCCTTGGGCTCCTCAAGCACCGGCGGCTTGTAGCTGCTGGAACCGCGGCGCTTAAGCACCACGCCAGCCAGGCCGGGCACCTTAATCTCAATGGAGTCCATCTGCCCGTTCCAGGGATAGGGCTCGCTCGAGCAGGTGTAGGGCTCCTCGCCGGCATAGCCGCTGCCGCCAAACTCGGGTCGGTCGGAGTCAAAGATGACCTCCCAGTCACCCTCGCGCGGCACGCCCACACGGAAGCTCTCGTAGCTCGCCGGATCAAAGTTGATCAGGATCACCAAGTCGTCGTCGATGTCCTCGCCCTGGCGCACAAAGCTCACGATGGACTGCTTGGAGTTGTCCGCGTCGATCCAGGTAAAGCCGTCATCGGTGTAGCCGCGCTCGTACAGGGCGGGCTCGGCGGTGTATAGGTGATTAAGCGCCTTGATAAACGAATGATGATGCTTGTGAGTCTCGTACTGCTCGGTCAGGAACCACTGGATGGACTCGTAGTAGCGCCACTCAATAAACTGGCCGATCTCGTTGCCCATAAAGTTGAGCTTGGCGCCGGGGTGCGTCATCTGGTAGAAGGCCAGCGTGCGCAGACCGGCAAACTGGCGCCACCAGTCGCCCGGCATGCGGCCGATCAGCGAGCACTTGCCGTGCACGACTTCGTCATGGCTCAGCGGGCAAATGAAGTTCTCGGTGAAGGCGTACATGATGGAGAACGTGAGCAGGCCGTGGTTTCCGGGGCGCCACGGAAAATCGGTCTGCATGTAGTGCAGGGTGTCGTTCATCCAGCCCATGTCCCACTTGTAGTGGAAGCCCAGGCCTCCGTCCTGCGGCGGATAGGTCACGAGCGGCCACGCGGTGGACTCCTCGGCCATCATCATCACGTCGGGGAAGTGGGCCTCCACGGCGCAGTTTACCTGGCGGATAAACGCGCTGGCGTCCAGATCCTCCTCGGTACCGTACTTGTTGAACTTCTTTTGGCCCGGATCGTCGATGCCAAAGTTGAGGTACAGCATGCTGGAAACGCCGTCCATGCGAATGCCGTCCACGTGGAAGTTCTCGAGCCAGTACAGCACGTTGGAGACCAGGAAGGAGCGAACCTCGCCGCGGGCGAAGTCGAACTTGTGCGTGCCCCAGTTGGGGTGAATCTCGTGTTCGAACAGCATGTGGCCGTTGAAGGTGGCAAGTCCGTGGTCGTCGGCGCAAAAACCGCCGGGCACCCAGTCCATGATCACACCGATGCCCGCCTCGTGGCACGCATCGATAAAGTGCATGAGCTGCTGCGGGTTGCCGTAACGCGATGTGGCGGCAAAGTAGCCGGTTGTCTGGTAGCCCCAGGAGCCGTCGAAGGGATGCTCCATAAGCGGCATGACCTCGATATGCGTGTAGCCCATGTCGCGCACGTAGTCCACGAGCTCCACCGACAGGTCGTCGTAGGTGTAAAACTCGCCGCGCTGCGCGGGGAAGGGGTCCATGGGGCCGGGGTAGTTGCCGAACTCGTCGGGCTCGCCCTGCGGCGCGTCGCCGTGACGCTTCCACGAGCCAATATGCACCTCGTAGATGTTAAGCGGCTTCGACATGTGGTTATGGCCGGCACGGCGCTTGAGCCATGCAGCGTCGTTCCACTGGTAGTCGTCGATGGTCCACAATACGCTTGCCGTTCCCGGAGGGCACTCGGCCTTAAAGGCGTACGGATCGGCCTTGTAGAGCTTTTCGCCCTCGTTGGTCTCGATAAGGTACTTATAGAGCTGACCCTGCTCGGCACCAGGAGCAAAGCCTTCCCAAATAGCGCTCGTACGCACGGGAACCAGCGGGTCGGCTTGCTCATCCCAGTCGTTAAATTCGCCAATGACGTGGACGCTCTTTACGTCGGGCGCCCAAACGCAAAAGCGCCAGCCACGTGTACGGTTCTGCGTGTCGGGGTGAGCACCCATCTTTTCCCAGCTGCGCTCCCACATGCCAATGCCAAACAGGTAGACATCGTCCTTGGAGAGCTCCGGTGCGTGCGGGGCGGCTTTACGGGTGGCGGGCTTTTTGGTTACTGGCTTTAGCTTTGTATCGCTCACGTTTGATCCCATCATGACGCGGCAGCATGTTGCCTTGGTGACTAGATGCCAAAGGTCCAAGGCTGCACGAATCGAAGGGACGGCGAAGTTTCAGTGATTCGTTCCACCTCGCGTGCTCGGTGGAACTTTCGGCAAAAACTACGATAACACCTGTACGTTAGTTTTATGGACGAAAGTGGATTTTCGGGGGCGTTTAATCGGTAAGCGCCGTGTTTATACCATTGGCAGAATTGCCATGGTAAAACTCTTGACAGTTTTTACCAATTAGGGTTTCAAATTGTTAGTCAGACGTTTGGTAAAACGTTTTTAGCAGCTTGTTTACCATTTGACATCGAAAGGCTCGGTTATGGACCACATCGCTGCCCCAAGTGTTGCTTTTATTTTCGATTGCGACGGCACACTGGTTAATAGCACCCCTGTCTGGGGCTATGCGCAGCCCGAGTTATTACGCCGTCATGGCATTGAGGTAACGGTCGACGATTTTGCCCAGTTTGAGCATCTTTCGCTGGAGGACGAGTGCCAGGCCTACCACGACACGTGGGGCATTGGCACGAATGGCGAGGAGCTGTATCGTGAGCTGGGCGATATTTTGATTGATGGGTATTCCAAGGTACCGCCGCGCGAGGGGCTCCTGGCATTTTTGGAGCAGGCGAAGGCGGCGGGTATTGCCATGTGCGTTGCCACGTCCACGCCGGCCGAGTTGGTGCAGTCCGCCCTTGCGGGTGCTGGCCTTGATCGCTATATGGAGTTTATTACCACCACGGGCGAGGCGGGACGCTCCAAGAAGTTCCCCGACGTATACGAGCTGGCGTTGCGTCGCCTGGAAGAGCGCCACGGGCACCAGTTTGAGCGCGCGTGGGTGTTTGAGGACGCCGTCTTTGGGCTTAAGAGCTCTGGCACTGTAGGCTTTAAGCGCGTGGGCATCTATGACCCGCACGGTCACATGCAGCGCGACGACGTGCGCGACAATTGCGATATCTTTATCGACAGCTATGAGGACCTGGACCTGGCCCGCATGCTTTCGTTTGAGGGCTAGGCGAGGACCGTGGCTTGCAAAGTATCAGTGGTTTGCGGCTCGCCGGTGGTGGCGAGCCCCGATTTGCTGCGCCAGCTGGCGGGGGAGTGCGATCACGTTGTCGCCGTGGACCGCGGGCTCGATGCGCTGCTGGGGGCTGGCCTGAGCTGCGACGTCTACGTGGGCGATGCCGACACGGTGAGCGATGCGGGTCGCGCGCTAGTCGATGCCGCCGAAGCCTTTGAGGTGGAGCGTCACAACCCCTACAAGGACTATACCGATCTGGCGTTGGCGCTCGATTCCGTTCGCCGCCGTTGGCCGGGCGCCGAAGTGGTAGCAACCTGCGCCACCGGCGGCCGCCCGGACATGGCCCTGTCTGTGTTGGGGCTACTGGCAGGCTATGCGGACGCCCCCGTCTGGATCGAAGAAGACGAAGTGACGGCCAGAATCCTGCACCAGGACGAGACCTGGACCATCGAGGGCGCCGAGGGCAAAACGTTCTCCATCATCGCCATAGCCCCCAACACAGAGATAAGCGAACACGGTCTAGAGTGGGAGTTAGATCATTCCCCCCTAGGACTCTTGGCTGACACGGGCATCAGCAATGTAGTAAGATCCACCGCCAAAATCCAAGTCCACACCGGCACCGCGATAGCGTATTTGTTACGTGAGGGTTTTATCGGGACGGTGGATAAAAATAATCGCTCGTAGAGTGATTGTTTTTGCCCCGTCCCAGGAAAACCCGTAAGGTTGATTTTCAATCTCAACGCAACAGCCTGAACGGGCCCCGCGTTTCCGCAGCTAGCGCAACGCGGGAATAGCTCCCGGCACCTGGCCGTCGCACCGTTTCCGCAGGTGGAGAGGCTATGGAGGCC